>Ga0207433_10000745_pt1 | contig 73649 bp, 60 predicted proteins | sample YelNatPaOPGAMG01_FD_187559 | JGI IMG/M metagenome (GOLD analysis project Ga0207433, IMG submission 187559) | Hot spring thermophilic microbial communities from Obsidian Pool, Yellowstone National Park, USA - OP-RAMG-01 (SPAdes) (version 3) | ecosystem: Environmental > Aquatic > Thermal springs...
GGTTGCTGCCGTTGTTGGAATCCAGCGAAACGCCGCGGGTCGTGCCGTCGGCCACCTTGGAGGCCGTCCAGTTGCTGAGGTTCGAGAACGGATCGTTCAGCAGCACCGACCACGTCTTCACGCTGAAGACATCGCTGAGCTCGGACCAATGTCCCTCGTTGTTCTTCGCACGAACCTGATAGGTATAGGTCGTACCCTGGTTCAGGCCCGAATCGTCGAACGACGTCACTCCGCCGCCGACCTGCGTCAGCGCCGAACCGTTGCGCCAGATCTCGTAGTTGGCGATTCCGGTCGGATCGCTGGACGCACTCCAGGTGACCTGAGTCACGTTGTAGTTCGACGAAGTCGCGACCACGCCGGTCGGAACAGTCGGGATGTTCCAGGTCGTCGCGCTTGCATCGGACGAGAAAGCTCCCCACACGTTATTGCCGGACTTCGCGCGCACTTTGTAAGTATGCTGCGTGCCCTGCGAGAGCCCGCTGTCATCAATCGACAGCGTCGCGCCCGACACGGTAGTCAGAGCAGCGCCGTCGCGGTAGACTTCATAGCTGGCAATCCCCGAGCCATCGGCGTTGCTGGCGGCGTTCCAACTGAAGCTGATCGTGCTTCCGCCCGTAGCCGTCGCTGACGGACTGCCGGGAGCGCCCGGGATAGACCACGTCGTGACGTTCACAGCGGTGCACAGATCGGACCAATGGTTGGTGCCGTTCTTGACCCGCACCTGATAGCTGTACTGCGTGTATGTGCTCAGGCCGGAATCATCATACGAAGTGGTCGTTCCGGAAACGGTCGCCAGAGACGAACCGTTGCGGTAGATCTCGTAGCTGGAAACGCCCTGCCCATCGCTCACGGCGTTCCAGCTCAGGTGAGTCGTCGTCGTCCCGGTAGCCGTCGCGGTCAGGCCGGCCGGGGTAGAAGGCTTGGCATACACATACGGCCCCATGTCCAGCGTGCCATTGGCCACGTTGGCTGAGTTGAAGCCCTTGATGTGAATGTAGTAGTTGCTGGCCGGAGTCTGGGTATCGATCACCAGATCGCTGCCGGTCCACTGCGTCTCGGCATCTGTCCACGTATGCGTCGGACTCTGGTCCCACACATAGCGATAATACTGCACACCGCCCGCTCCAAACGGAGTCGAGCTCGTGAATGTGAACACGCCCGTCGTAGCAACGCCCGTCGCCGGCACCGACGTGACGTTGCCCGTAGTCGGAGCTATCGACAGAGTCGTCGCAGACGTGTTCCCGGACGCAGCCGAGTTGATTGTTCCGTTCCACGCCACAATCTGGCGAGTGTACAGCGTATTCGCCGACAGACCGGATTCAGCCAGGCTCGTGGCATTTCGTCCTGCGGTCCCTTTGAGTGTGGTACCGTCCTTGACGTCGAAGCCCTGCTCGTAGTCAGGCGAGCCCGCAGTCCAGTTCCAGGTGATACCGCTGACTGTAATCCCACTGGGGCTGCCAACGGTCGGTGTTCCCGGCGCCGGAGCCGATGCAACGAAGTCGTCGTACCAGCCCGTCGTCTGCACGTTGTAGTTGCTGCCGATGTAGAACCGATCGATTCCGTCGGTCTTCTCGCCAGGCTGTGCTATTGTGTCGAGTCTGGTCCCGCCATCGTAGTACTTGGCGTTTGCGCCGTCGATCATCACTCGCAGCCTGCGCCAACCCACGGCCCGGTTCCCACCGGTTCCGTGCTTGACCCATCCGCCACTCGTTCCGTAAGCCTCGCAGCTGTACACCGTCGAGCTGTTGAACGAGTCGACGCCCAGGAAGTAGACCTGACTCGTCGCGCTGCCGTTGAACTTGCGCATGGCAACGCCGTTCTCGCTGGTGGACGAAGTCGAGCCGTCGTAGAACAGGCACTCCACGCTCGCCGCCGCAAACGGCCGTGTGAAACCGATGTAGCTGTAAGAGCCGTTGTTGGCGCCCGAGCCGGGGTCGGATCGAGCCGACGGGGCGGACGGATTGCCCGTACCCGAATCCAACGACACGCCGCGAAGCGTCCCGTCAGCACAAGGCCCGTTCTGCCACTGGCTCAGATTGGCGAAGCTGTCCGCGGCAACCTGATACCAGGTTGTGCCAGCCACAGATGCCGACCAACCCGACCACACGCTCTCGTTGCACTTGGCGCGAACCTCATACGTGTAGCTGGTGTTGGCCGAAAGCCCACCGTCCTGGAAGTAGGTCGCGCTGCTGCCGACGGTGCCGATGCTGGCGCCGTTGCGTCTGATCTCATAGTCGGCTATGCCGGCGCTGTCCGTCGAAGCAGTCCACGTCAGGTAAGCCGTGCGGCTGCCGTTGATCTCGACCGCCAGATTCGTCGGAGCGCTCGGGGTCGTCCACGTCGTGGCCGACGAGTCCGCCGAGAAATTGCCCCATACGTTGTTGCCGCTCTTCGCGCGGACCTTGTAGGTGTACTGCGTTCCTTCCGACAGGTTCGAGTCGTTGTAGGTCAGCGTCGAGCCCGACACGGTTGTCAGCGACGCGCCGTTACGATAGATCTCGTAGTTGGCGATGCCGGAACCGTCGGACACGGTCGCGGCCGTCCACGTGAGGCTGATAGTCGATGTGCCGGTCGTCGTCGCGGTAAGCGTGGGGGTGGAAGGTGGCGTGTTCTGAACCGGGAATATCGCCGTGCTGCCACCGAGCAGGTTCCAGCCCGACCAGCCACCGCCGGTCAACTCCCACTTGCTGTACATGTGGCCGTCGGGGCCATAGATGAACACCTGCTTGCGCCCGTCGGCATTGTGTCCGACTATCGGCGCTGCGATCGAGTTGCCCCCCAGGTTCTCCCAAGGCTGCCACCCGTTGTTCTGCCATCTGTGCGATATTGTGCCATCGGAGTTCGTGCAGAACACATCCTGAGAGTAGCTGGTGCTGTCACCCACTGCAACATCGAACGACGTGGAGCCCCCGAGGTTATCCCACGAGGACCAGCCGCCCGACACCTGCCAGATGTGCGCGACAGTACCGTCCGTGCATCGGCAGTACACCTCCAGGCGACCGTCGGATATCTTTCCGATCTCCGGATTACCGGCAATGCTGCCACCCAGGTCCGACCAACTGCTCCAGCCCGAAGTCGTCTGCCAGATGTGCCAGAGATGGTTGTCCGTCCCTCTGGCGCACACTTCCTGCCGGCCGTCTGAGTTGATGCCAACGACCGGGTCACCTGCAATGCTGCCGCCCAGGGACTGCCAATCGTTCCATCCCACAGTCGGCGTGCACCACTTGTGTCTTATTGACCCATCCGAGAAGCGGGCGTAGACCTCCAGGTATCCAGTGCTGTTGACTCGGCCGACTCCCGGCTTGCCTACGATCGGCCCGCCAAGCGATTCCCAGCTCGACCAACTCCCGCTGGGGCCGCTCTGATACCTGTGGTACAGATTGCCGTCGCTGCCCCTTACGAAGACCTCATTGCCACCGTTCGGGTTGAGCACCACGGACGGCTCGGACGCGGCGGTCAGGCCTCCCATGTCACTCCAGGAGTTCCAGCCGCCATTCGCGCCAGATTGCCACATGTGCCAGATCGAGTTATTAGCGCCCTTCGCGAACACCTCCATAACGCCGGTGTTCACATTGGTTGTAACGGGGCCAGTGGATTTCCACGCCCAATACGGATAGCCCCAGTAATCCCAGCCGTAGTAATCGCAGATACCTTCGAAGACACCGCGGGCATAGGCATCGCGTCCCTGGCCAAGCAGAAGCGCCGAGTGGACGTCGTCGTAGTTGGTATGGTAGAGCCCTTCTATCAGAACTGCGGGGATTGCGTAGGTATTCCACGGGGCGATGACATACATGTTCCACCCGGTCCAGGGATAGTCCGCCTGGGCGCCCAGGTTGTAGCCACGGCCAAACGCCGACAGCCGCGCGGCCATCTTGGCTGTGATCTTGCTGGCCAGATCGACGTTTCGATCATCATGCCACCCGGCCGAATTCTGATGGAAGAAACCACGGCTGCCGTGGGCGCTGCTCCAACTGCTGCCGGTTGCGTCAGTGTGAAGCGCAACGAAGCAGTTCGCGCCCCAATTGTTGGAGTCGGAGCACGCACTCCCCAGATCGAGCCAACCGGAATTCCTGGCCTCGAATCCGCGAGCCACGAGCTTCGTCACCAGCTTGGCCGCAACATCCTGCATGTTGCTGCCCTCCTGATAGGTTCCATCAGGGCTGTAGTTGCTTGACTGAATGCTCGGGTTCACATAAACCTTGATTGCTTCAGCGGGCGCGACAAGCATCAAGCAAGCAACGGACACGACGATGGCAAGCGCCACCATTCGCATACGGTTCGCCATTCTGTTGTACCTTCCTCTCTCTAGTCTCGATTACTCACCCGCGCATCCTCACGCGGAAAAGCCACCGCTCACCGGCAACCCTCCTCTCCGACGGCACTCCGCGTCACCGCGCCCATCCCCCGAAAACGCGCGGCGCGCCGTCGTATCGCGTACTGTCCCATCGTTTGGCACTAACCGGCCACATTATAGCACCAACTGCACAGGTGTCAATAGCTGAGCGTCACGCCGTTCACACACGCGCGCCCACGGTCAATCCACATACAGCAGCCATTAACCGCCCGTCACACACGCGCGGTTATCGACATTCGTCCCCACGCCGCGCATTTTGCCGCCGACGCTCCTACCGTCGCGCCCCACTTCTGCCGATACTGATACTGTGCAGTGCGCCGCATGCCTCGGGCAGGCGCAGCAAGGACAGGTGACTATGATCATACGACCTCAAGGTGGAACACACCAGCAGATACCGTACGCCGCGGGCAGGTTCGGCGAGCATGACGAATTCCTGATCAATCAGATCGGAGCGGCCAGCCCATTCGGCAGCTTGCTGTGCAGTCTCGGATCGGACTACGCCCTGGAGGTACTGCCCGACGGCGGCGGGTGCAGCTACTACGCGGGCACCACCCTCACACCCGCCGCCCGCTTGGGCAAGGCGTGGTACATCCGCGACAAGGAATCCGGCGCCTTGTGGTCCGCGTTCTTCAGTCCCGTCGGCGAGCGCAGCGACGACTACGAAGTCGCCTACAAGCCCGGCCAGGCCACCGTGTCCACACTTAAGAACAAGATCGCCTCCGAACTCACAATCGCGTCGATTCCCAACTTCCCCTGCGAGGTCTGGAGCGTCAAGCTCGAAAACCGCGCCGCCTCCACTCGAACCCTGCAGTTCACGACCTACGTCGAACCAGCCAGCGGCGCGAGCATGGAAACGCTGTTCCGGGACAAGGAACGCGCGCTGCTGATGCGAAGGTCCCTTGACGCCGGCGATCCTACCGACCCCGAATGCCCGCTCGACGGTCTCGTCGTGTTCCACGGCAGCACCCTGGTGCCAACCCGCTTCGCGGTCGAAAAGACGGATTTCATCGGCGACGGACGATCGCTGCAGAACCCCATATTCCTTGAAGACGAACACATCTGCGGCGACAGCGGCACCGTGCCCCACCCGATCGCGTCATTCACAATCGAGGTCGAACTGCCCATCGAAGGCGAAGCCGAGTTCGGTTTCTGCTTTGGAGTCGCACCGAACCCCGAGGTCGCCATACGCGCGGCCCAGGCGCTGTCGACTCAGGAGGCCGTCCAGGCCGCGGTGAGCGGCTCGCTGACGCGGTGGGAGAATCTGTGTGGTGGCGTCCGTGTCGAGACCTCGGATCACGTCTTTAACGCGCTCATGAACACGTGGCTGCCCTACGAGACCTATTCCGGCTGGATTCGCGAGCGCAACGCGCCGAGCTATCTCGACCCGGCCAAGGTCGCCGACGTGCTGCGATGTCTATATCCGATTTCGATGACCGCGTTCGACGCCGTGCACGAATCGCTGCTGAGCTTTGCGGCTGGCCTGTCCATACTCGGCTCATACTCGCCCGATCAGAAGTCGCTCGTCAGCCTGCCGTCCAGCGAACTGCTGTGGCTGCCGATCGTCACCGCGCGCTATGTGGCGGAAACCGGCGACAAGAGCGTGCTCACCGAAAGCATTGCCCTGCGCGACGGCCCCGCACTCCCTCTTAAGGAGCACTGCGAGCGGATCCTGAGACTCGGGCTCAACGACGACAACCGCAGCTCCGGGGACGATCGCCTGCTCTCGCAGACTATCGAGCTGTGGTCGCTTGCCTGCGGCGACCCCGATCTCCCGCCGGGATCGGCCCGCGTCGTCGGGCACAAGCGCGGCGACGGCTCTGAACCCACCGAGCAGCGCTCGCTGCCCCGCCGGGTGAGGTATCTCCAGTCCATCACCCCCACCCTCTCGGACAAGGGGCTTCTGGCCGACCTGCGCGACTACCTGGGCTCCGATGAGATGGGGACGGGAGATGTGGACGCGACCTGCTCGCTGTATTCCGCGCTTGTCGAATGGACGCTTGGCCTGAACTCGACCTATGAGGGCTTGACGCTCAACCCCAAGCTGCCCGGATCCTGGTTCGAGTGTGAGGTCACGCGCAAGTTCCGGGGAGACACCTACAAGATATCCTTACACCGCAACGCAGGCAGCCCTAACGGAACCACCTCGATAGTCGTGGATGGAGAACCGGTGCTGGGCAGCATGCTCCCGTTCTTCGGGGACGGCAAAACCCACCTGGTCGAGGTCACCGTCAGCTAACCCGCATCATTCACGAGGATCGCGAATAATGCTCTGTGTGTCATGCTCGATTTGTCTCAGCATCCACACATCACTCATTACGGCTGAATATCCGACCTCGTCCTCGGCAGCAGGTAGGGCAGCGTATCCGCCCCGAACTTCGTAACGCTGGATATGCCGATCACGGTCACATAATCGCCCTGGCTCGGCAAGTTCGCCAGACCGGCGACGCTGACACGCACGTTGTCGCCCGAGCCGTCGGTGATCAGCATGTCCGATCCCGAGATCGCGCTCACATATCCCCACGTGGAAACCAGCAGCCCCACATTATTGAGGCCGACACCGTTCTTGACCGCCGGACCGAACGGCAGACTGCCGCCGCCCAGGCTTCTATTCGGCATCCCCAGCGGACCGAGCGGCGTGTCCGAATACACCAACACCACCATCGGCCCCGTCAACTGCCGCTCGCCGGAGTCCGTCGTCCCCATCGTCCCGATGACGTTGACGACGGAACCTCGCGCGACCCCGGCAATAGCAGCGTCACTCGCCGCCACTCGGATGCCGCTGTGCCGATCGCGCTCCTCGATGTAGAAGAAGCCCGTGAAATCCGTCGCGGCCGTGGTCGCAAGCTGGCCTGCTATACTGACGTATGTCCCGTCGACCAGCAGCTTCGCCGCGGAGATGCTGGAGACTGCGGTGGGAACGGGCAGGTCGCCTGCCCAGAAGCCGATCCAATGGAGGTTGCCCGAACTCGTCGAAAATCCCGCCACGGGCTGCCCGACGGTGGCGTTGAGCGTATAGCTGGCGGACGACGCAACGCCGCCGCCGCTGTTGATCGAGTACCAATCTATGTTATATGACAGTGCCGCAACGCACGCAACCGAGGCAAGGAACACGGTCGCGGCCAGCAGTCCCACCATCCTCATTGCTTCCCTCCCGGGCCACAGACCTCCACTCGCACCATACCCCACGATCGTCCGCTTGTCAACTCGCAAAAACCACGGGATCTGCCCCGCTTCACCCCAGCCTCGTGTTTACCTCCTCTTGCGCCAACCCGACTATCCGCAGCGTCTTCTCCCTGCTCTTCTCGCCGGACACGATCTCCACCTGGCTCCTGCGAACACCCAGCGCGCCCGCGATGAACTTAACGATGGCCTCGTTGGCGGCGCCTTCCACGGGAGGGGCGGTAATCTTGACGCACAGCGAATCCCCGCGTCTGCCGATTATCTCGTTACGGGAACCGCGAGGGGTCACGTGCAATTTGAGCAGCGCATCTGCCACGAATGCTACCTTCTCGTCAGCCGCTCGTAGGTGTCATCGAGGTGACGCTTGTGGTGTCGGCTGCGGAACTCGAGGACGTGCTCGCCTTGAAACGTCAGCGTGCCTACGTCGCCCTCATCGGTGATCTCCCAGATGGCCTGCGTTACATCGAACTGGCGTTCCTCGCCGTCCTCGCACTCGAAGACCATCGCCTGCGCCACGGAACCGATCTGCCAATCCACTCCGTGAAAGCCCTGCTGCACAAGCTTGTGCTTCACCTTGGCCCTCAGGCTGATCTTGTCCTGCCGCTTGTGGTGAAGATGCGCCAGAAGCCCGCGCCTGATGATGTAAACCATTGCGCTGATCGCCACTAGGATATACAGCGAGCCGAATACTACGATGAGCCAGTACTTAATCATTCACATTCACGCCGATGATCTTGTAGCCGTTCGCGGGCACCTCTATCTCTACTTTGCCGTCAGCGGCATTCGTTCCAAGGTCGGACGGCTTGCCCAACCCGGTCCAATCGGAGAGCTTGACCTCGCCCGACAGCCCCAGCGACTTCTCCGCAAGCGGCGCCAGTACCTTCTTGGCCTCGGCGGTCCGGTTGAACAGCATCACGAACCCCTTGCCGGCCACAACGTGTCCTTCCGCCTCAACCAGCCCATCTGTCGAACAAGGCGGCAGATACTGGCACGAAGCGAAACACTCCCTGAACTTCTTCTTTAGCGCGCCGAATCCCGCGCTCTTTGCCAAATCCGAATACCGGGTTTCGAGCATCGTCTGCCTGTAACCCGCGAACACCGCCTCCGGCTTGCCGAGTACGGCCCCCAGAGTCAGCCGGCCGGTTTCATAGCCCTTCTCCAGCGGCACATTCGGCTCCACGTAGGCGGTCAAGTTGTGTTTGCCGGAAAACGCGATCTTCCCCGAGGCAAAGTCCCAGCACAGCCCCCTGCCGGTCTTGGCCGGATCGACAGCCGCGAACGCCCCCTTGGCATCGGCTCCAAAACCGGACTCCGTGACCGAAACCGGCTCCACCGCGTCGGCAAACCGGAACGACTCCACGGTTATCCGCTTGATGACGGCCCCGGCAGGCAGTCTGGACGGGCTCACGATGATCGACTTCTGCTGATAGGTGTTCCTGTCGTCGCGCCAGTACTCTATGTACATGGTAATGGGGTATCCCCAGAGGTGGCTTCTGAGCTCGATGCTGGTCTGCTTCTCCTTGTTCTTTGAGGAGCTGTCGATGTCCTTGATATCGAAGTCTCCGGGCACCATTGTGATGCGCTCGCCGTTGACTTCCAGCTCGAGCATGACCTCGATGCTGGGCTGATCCAGCAGCTGGTCGTCAGCCACCGTAAGCTTGGTGGTCTTGAGGATATTGACCGTCCCGGATACGGTCCTGGCAAACCCGGCCGTTTCGAACGTCAACTCCTCGAACTCGCCCGCCCACGCGCCTGCCGCCATGAGCGCCAACGCCGTCAACACTATCGCTGCTACACAAACCCGCATCTCAGTCCTCCAAGACACATGCTACCACATCCGACAATAGAAGACGCAATCCCCCGCCGCTATGCTCCAGGCAGGCCGGCAACTTCCCACGGCCTTCTCGCTCAAACTCGCTCAAACCGGTCTTGACAGGCTCGCAGGTTCTACGCTATACTTACCAAGTCGTGTCGGTATGACGAGCCCTGTTGCTCGCCCGAACGACCAATTCTGCCAGAGGTGATGTAGCGATATTAAAAGACCTCAGGGTTAATGAGCGTATTCGGGCACGGGAAGTCCGGTTGATCGACGAGAACGGCGCGCAGGTCGGCGTTGTGACGTTCAGGGAGGCGTACGAGACCGCGAGGGATCGTGGGCTTGACCTGATTGAGGTTTCGCCCACTGCCAATCCGCCCGTCTGTCGAATCATGGACTACGGGAAGTACAAATACGAGCTCGGAAAGCGCGAGCGCGAGGCCCAGAAAAAGCAGAAGATGACCGAGATCAAGGGCATCCGAATGCGTCCGGGCACTGACGAACACGATTTCCAGTTCAAGCTGCGAAATGCGCTGAAGTTCCTTAAGGAGGGTCACAAAGTGAAAGTGACTGTGATCTTCCGGAGCAGGGAGTTCACGCATCCCGAATTCGCCAGAGAGTCGCTCGGGCGGATGGCCGAAGTGGCCAAGGAGCAGAGTCTGGGGACCGTCGAGAAACCTGCGTCTATGGAAGGCAGGACCATGACGATGATCCTCGCACCGATAGTCGAAAAGTAGGACTCCGAACTTTCAACTTTGAACTTTCAACTTGATACGAGGTATTGATAGTGCCGAAACTCAAGACATGCAAAACGGCGGCCAAGCGATTCGAATCGACCGGCCGTGGAAAGATACGCCGTGGTAACACCGGCATGAATCACCTTAAGATGAAGAAGGGCGCCGCCGCCAAACGCAGACTCAGCATGAAAAGCGGCGTCACCACTGGCGAGAAGCGCGTCATTCGCAGGCTCGTTCCTGGGCTTTAGCCTGCGCCATTCACGCGCAATGCCGGTGACGCTCACTGAGCGAACACTCACGGGGCGACAGCCCCGGATTTCTAGTTGAATACGGGAGATAGATCACATGCCACGCGTTAAACGCGGGACCATGACGCATAAGCGTCACCATAAAGTACTCAAAGCCGCCAGCGGATATTGGGGCGGAAAGAGCCGGCTGTTCAAGACTGCCAAAGAGCAGGTTATGAAGTCCGGCAACTACGCCTATCGCGACAGGCGGAACAAGAAGCGCGAGTTCCGCAGACTGTGGATCACGCGTATCAGCGCCGCTTGCCGTGCCTGCGGGATGCCTTACGGCAGATTTATCGAGGCCTTGACCAAGGCCGAAATCAATCTCGATCGCAAGGTGCTCGCGGATATGGCCATTGCAGACGCCGCCGGCTTCGCCGCTCTCGTGGAGCGAGCGAAAAGCCAGTTAGCAACAGCATAGTGGAGAACCGGCTGAGTGTTGTGCTGAACTTGATTCCCTCGGAACGACAGTGGATTCCATAGGAAGCCACGATAGTTCAGCATCCAGCGCGGTTCACAATTTCGCCCAGCGTCCAATAGCTTAGGCTCGAAGCACCTGCCTTGGTAGGAACGATCTCCGGATCGCGATCCGGCAGGGCATCGATCTTAGGCGATTGGACGCTGGTGTTTTAGGGGCCAGCCAATCAGTCCCGGAGGTGCGGAGAAGATACCCCGCTAGCAGCCGCCGGATAAAGTGGTGTAGGAGGGGTCTCCCCTCGGGCGACAGCCCTCGGCCGACAGCGCATCCTAACGATGTCGCGAGAGGCGTCGCGAAGCGATCACGAGAGCCAGACCCCGAATCCGAGCGAGGAACGAACGCATTGAAGGGCGGTCAAGGACCACGGTGTTCTGATATGAGCGAACAGCAAAACTTAGCAGAATTGGAGGGCGCTGCCCTCGCGCGAGTCGCGGACGCCAAGTCCACGTCCGATCTCGATGCGCTTGAGATCGAGTATCTCGGCCGCAAGGGCGAGCTCACCCAGCAGCTCCGCAAGATCGGGTCGCTGCCTGCCGACCAGCGCAAGGACTTCGGCCAGGCCGTCAACGATCTCAAGGAGAGGCTTGCCGCGGCTATCGAGAACCGCCGGGGCGCGCTCGCCGGCACGGAGATCGACGCGCAGCTCGCACGGGAAGCGCTTGATGTGACGCTGCCCGGCCGGTTCTATCGCGTCGGCAGGCCGCACATCCTCGTCGAGACTCTTGAGAAGGTCAAGGACATCTTCATTCGCCTGGGCTACGAGATCACCGAGAATCCGGAAATGGAGGCCTACCTCTACAACTTCGAGGCCCTCAACTACCCGGAGGAGCACCCGGCCATCGACGAGCAAATGAGCTTCTACATTGCCGGCGCGTCGCGCGGCGACCGCGTAGGAGGCGTCTCCGACGGCGCCCGCCTGCTGCGCACGCACACGACCGCGTATCAACACCGTCAGATGGAGAAGCACAAGCCGCCGATGAAGATCTGCACGCTGGGCAAGTGCTACCGCGTGGACGCAGTGGACGCAACCCATGGCCACACGTTCCACCAGGTAGATTGCTTCTGCATCGATCGCGGCATTTCGATGGCCGATCTCAAGGGCACGCTATATCAGTTCGCTGTGGACATGTTCGGACCGAAGGCCGGCGTGAGGTTCAGGCCGGACTTCTTTCCGTTCGTAGAGCCCGGGGCTGAAGTCGCCGTGACCTGCTCGATCTGCGAGGGCAAGGGCTGCAACGTGTGCAAAGGCAGCGGCTGGCTCGAGCTCGCCGGGGCGGGCATGATCCATCCCAACGTTCTCGAAGGCGCGGGCATCGACTCGGAAGAATACACGGGCTTCGCGTTCGGCTTCGGAATCGAGCGAATGCCGATGCTCCAGCACAGCATCGACGACCTTCGCCTGTTCATGGAAAACGACCTCAGATTCCTGAGGCAGCTATAGCCCTCCCGCTCCTGAGGGAGAGGGCCAATCTCAAATCTGAAATCCAAAATCTAAAATGAAACTACCTATCGAATGGCTTAGAGAATATCTCAACTTCACCTGCCCGCTCGACGAACTCGCCGAGAAGCTCACCATGGCTGGTCTCGAAGTCGAGGAAATCGCCGAGGTTGACGGCGAGACGGTCTTCGACGTCAAGGTCACGCCGAACCGTGGCGATTGGCTCTCAATGATCGGCGTCGCACGCGAGGCAGCGCCGCTTGTCGGCAGCAAAATGAAGATGCCCGAGCCCGATCCCAAGGCGACGGGACCGGACGCAGCGCGATCCATCAGTATCGAGATCCTCGACCCGGACCTCTGCGGTCGCTACGTCGGCATCGTCGTGCGCAACGCCAAGGTCGGCCCCTCCCCCGAGTGGATGTGCAAGCGCCTCACAGCCGCCGGCATGCGCCCGATCAACAACATCGTTGACATCACGAACTACGTCATGCTCGAGCTCGGCCAGCCCCTGCACGCGTTCGACCTCTCGCTGCTGCACGGAGCTCGGATCATCGTCCGACGAGCCGAACCCGGAGGGAAGATCGTTTCCATCGACGGCGCCGAGCGCGCCCTCGATCCGGACATGCTCGTCATCGCGGACGCCGACCGCCCCGTGGCCATCGCGGGCGTAATGGGCGGAATCGACTCAGAAATTAGCGAACAGACGCAGGATATTCTTATTGAATCGGCGAACTTTACTAGTACAAGCATTCGTCGCACCTCAAAACGCTTGGGCATGGTTACAGAATCCTCGTACCGGTTCGAGCGCGGAGTCGATCCGTCAATATCGGCCCTGGCTGCTTGTAGGGCTGCTGAACTCATGCGAGATCTCGCAGGCGGGGAGGTGGCTAGCGGAGTCGTGGATGTGCGGCCTCGCCCGGTGGAGCCTTTGGTTGTAAAGGCACGGCCGGAGAGGGTCAACGCGGTTCTTGGAACCGATCTCGACGCCGAAACCATGGCCGGCTATCTTAACGGTCTCGATATCGACACGTCCTTAACGGACGGCATCCTGATCTCCAAAGTGCCGACATTCCGCCAGGACATCACCCGTGAGATTGATCTCGTGGAGGAAGTCGGCAGGGCGCATGGTTACCAGAACATGCCCATGACACTGCCGGAGGCAACGCAGCAGGGCAAGGACAGCCCGGAGGGTTTGTTCAGAAACAGACTCAGACGAATATTGCTCTCCTGCGGCGCACAGGAAGTCCTGACGCACAGCATGGTAGACAGCAAACTCGCCGAGCTGGCTGGCCTTTCAGAACAAGTGGTCCGGCTGCGCAATCCACTCAGCGAAGACCTCGATTCGATGCGCGTCGCGCTGATCCCCAATCTGCTGGGCGTCATCGAGCGCAACCAGTCGTTTGGCACCACCGACATAAACGTATTCGAGGTCGGCAAGGTCTACCTTAAGGGCTCCGATGGCGAACTCCGCGAGCCGCTGCGAGTCGCCGGCGCAATGGCCGGCAGCGCGTGGCGAAGCGCGTGGAACCTGCCCGAGAACGCCTTGAGCACGGACTTCTACTTGTGCAAGGGTCTCATCGAGAGCCTGCTCGATGCGCTGGGGATCACCGGGGCTGAGTATTCGAAGATTACGCATCCCCTGCTCCACCCGACGCGAGCGGCGAAGCTGACGGTCGCGGGAAGGCAGATCGGCGTCTTCGGCGAGATCGCTCCGGACATACGCGAATCGATGGACCTCCGGGAGCGGCCGTGCGTATACGAGCTCGATTTCGAGGCTCTGATGGAATCCACCCCCAGGGTGCTGAAGTACCATCATCTGCCTCGCTACCCGGCATTGCACAGACATTTGTCCGTTGTAGTGTCGAATGGCACAGAATATGCCGAACTGTTGAGCGTAATAGAGGAATCAGGCAGGGGTTATGTAGAAAGCATAACTCTGCTGGACGTCTACTCAGGCGAGCAGATCGGCGAAGGGCGGAACTCAATGACCGTTTCGATAGTGTTCCGTTCCACAAGCAAGACTTTGACGGACGAAGAAGTAAACGAGGTGTTGGACAAGGTCAAGAACGCCTTGGTCCAGCGACTAGAAGCGAGGTTCCGGTAGGAGCCCGGTCCGTTGTAGGAGGGTTATTTCCGAACCCGGATCGCCGTTGGATACGGTTCCTACGAAAGCAGGGAAGCGGAGAAGGAGGGCCAGTAGGATGGCTGTAGAACGGCAAGTCAACGTAAACGACATTGAGGCGGTCGTTTGTCGTCTGAGGGGTGTTATTGCCGTAAGCGTGGTTCCCGATGGCAGCGGTGGAATCTCTGAGGTCCACGTTTTGGCCGGCTCCTCTAGATCGCCCAAGCAGGTGGTCAGAGACATCGAATCCGCGGTTATGGCGCGATTAGGCATCGCCATCGACCACAAGAAGATCAGTGTCGCACAGGTCGATGACGGCGCGGTGCGCTACGATCACTCGAGACTCAAATTCTCCGACGTGTCGATCGCATTCGACGGCAACCGGACAGAAGCAACCGTCCGGCTCACCAAGAACGGTATGGTGTTCTCAGGCTCGGCGAGCGGCACCAACTCACCCAACTCGCAGATGAAGCTCATCGCCAGCGCCACGCTTGGCGCCATCGATGAGTCGGGGCTTACGGATTGCCCGATCGTTCTGGAGGATGCAAACGAGGTCTCGGCTGGAGGACGACGCGTCGCGATGGTGCTGGTTAGCCTGGCATCCGACCGCGGCGAGGAGTTCTTATCAGGATCAGCTGTTATTAGGCAGGATGTCTGGAAAGGCGTGGTGAACGCAACTCTAGATGCAGTCAACCGTAGACTGTGTCTGGCGCATGACAACTCATAGAGCGAGATTTGAGCCAACGGCGATAGCGATTAGGCAGAGAGCGAATACCTTTCAACCCGAGCGAAGCGGTTACTGACAGCCTGCGAAGCGACGCGGGCTAGTTAACAAACCGAAAGGGGTTGAGATCAATGAGTCGCCTGTTCAAGGTTCTTCTGGCTTTGGCCGCCCTTGCGGTCACTGCAGGACTGCCGTTCCGAATCCCGCCGCCTACATCTCCGTAGTTGGCGTTGAGATCGAGAACCGCTAACATTCGATCTTAGAAACGTCTGCCCGCCGTTGGCTCATTCTACAACGCAGCAGAGAGGTTGCGCCCAGGACTGCTCACCATGGGGAGTGCTTCATTTCTATACAGGACCCTGCAATGGGTCTACCTTCTCTGTGCAATCGTGGCCGCGTTCGTCATCTGGCGCTGCTTCCCGGTCGCAAGTATCAATTGGGTAGCCTGTGGGTCTTTCATCTTGTTTGCCGCCCTCACCGAGCTGCTCGTGGTCAACCTCTCGGACCAAAGCCAGGCTGAGATCGTCCCCAGCTCTCCCATCTACTGGGCCGCCGCCTGTGTTCTCGGGCCGCTCCAATCCATGATCGTCTGCGTCGGCAGCGTGCTGTGCTCCGAAACCATCTCCCTCGCCGCATTTCTTACGGCCCGCGTCGTCGCGGCGCGCCGCCCCAAATCCGACGGCAGCGCTCTGCCCCCCACACCAGCCGCGGGTATTCTCGCAAGGTTGGACAGACTGTGGAGAAACCGAAGCGGGGTGGGAATGGTCGAGGCCCTTGAGATGTCCGTGGCCTACCCATCGGCGCTCGTGATCATGACCGGCCTGTCAACGGTCGCCTACCGCCTCTTGGGGGGGCAGTATCTGATAGATGGCGTGCCGCACCAGCCGCTGATACACTTCGTACTGCCGTTCCTGGGACTTGCGGCGGTTGCGATAGGCGTGGATACTGCGCAGTACATCGTGGCAATGGTCATCTACGATCCCTTGCCGGGATCCAAGGGCATCAGAGGCGCTCTGTTGCGGATGCACCTGGAGCTGATCCAGACGGCGCTCCCGCTTGTCCGGCCCCAGGCGTTCCTGGTAGTAGTCTCGCTTATGCTGTGCTATCTCTATGTCCGGCTGGGACTGTGGGCATTCGTGCTGACAAGCCTCCCTGTTCTATCCCTGAGGGACTTCTACAGCCACTGGGTCCAGGAGCAGTCAGCCTACCTCAACACCATCACTACACTCGCGACGTACATGCAGCACTACCACCCCTACACCCGCGGCCACCTCAAACGGGTGGCGGAACTCTCCGAACGACTGGCCAGGGAGCTCAGGCTTCCGGCGGAGAGCATCAGGCACATCAGCCACGCCGGGCTGCTCCACGATATCGGCAAGATCGGGGTCAGCGAAGAGATCCTCGACAAGACCAGCAAGCTCGAGCCGGAGGAGTGGGACAAGATCAAGGCTCACCCGGTTGCGGGCGCGGAGATCATCAGCCACCTGGACTTCCTGGAGGGCATTGTAGACTGGATAAGATATCATCACAAGTGGCACGACGGCCGCGGCTACCCGGACACCAACGGCAGCGTGATCCCCATTGAGGCCGCTATCATAGCGGTGGCGGACTCATTCGACGCAATGACCGACGACAGGGAGCTCTCGCTGGAATGGGTCTGCGACTCGTGCGGCTTCAAGCCCGAGGATGAGGAGCGCCCTCAGGTGTGTCCGCGGTGCGGTGCAAGCAAGGGGCGAACCTACCGCATCCCCAAGACGCTCGACCAGGCGATTGACGAGCTGCGAAGGGGCGCGGGTTCGCAGTTCGATCCGGCGGTGGTGAAGGCGTTCTTGGCCATGGTCGCCAGAGACGGGGTGCATCTCCATGCCGAGTAGCATCTTCAGCGTGGGCATACTGGGAATAACGACGGCCGCGCTCACGATCTCCGGGCTGAGCCTTTATGTCTCGCGCATCGTCCTGCCGCGCAGGATGAAAGCGGCCTACGTCAAGTCGATCACCGTGCTGGCCGCGGCGGTGGAAACCAAGGACTCCGGCACGGTCGGACACGCTCAGCGAGTCGCCGACCTGACAAAGGCCGTCGCCCGCAACCTTGGCGTAACTGGCAAGGAGTTGGAGGGCATCGAGTACGCCGCTCTGCTGCGCGACATCGGCAAGGCAAACGTCCCGCACGCGATCCTCAACAAGACCACGGCCCTCACCGAAGAGGAATGGGCTACCGTCAAGAGCCACGCCGCGCTGGGCGCCGATATGGTCGAAGCGGTCGCGTTCCTGGCATACTGCTCGCCCTATGTTCGACACCACCACGAATACTGGGATGGCTCCGGCTACCCGGACGGCCTCAAGGGCGAGGAAATACCGCTTGGCAGCAGAATCCTGGCGGCGACATCTGACTACGACGCAATGATCTCGCAAAGGCCCTACCACCCCCATTCCATGACTATGGAGCAGGCAGTGCGAGAGATCCAGGCCGGCAGCGGGAGCAGGTACGATCCGGTCGTGGTGCAGGTGCTGCTGGACGTGCTGGAGAAAGGTTACTGAGGGGAGAGGAAATCAGACACAATGATAGTTGAGGTAATACTTGCGGCATTGGTGATAGGCTGGCTGCTGCGAGGCAATGTGCATCGCCTTGCGGAGGCTCCGATCAAGTGGCCTTGGATGATATTCGTTCCACCGCTGGTCACGGCGCTCGCGGCCGCCATCTACGCTACCGGCTGGGTCCACCTGTCGTTCCCGATATCCTCGCTGCTTCGCGTGGTTGTCTGGGGAGTCTTTACTATCGCGAACTGGCGGATCCCGGGAGCGAAGCTTATGCTCGCGGGCCTGCTGCTCAACATCGCTGCTGCGGCGGCGAACGGCGGTTTGATGCCGGTATCCCACGCCGGGTTCATCGCGGTCACGGGTGAGAATGCGGATCGCTACATCGCTCTCTTCCCGCACGTCCGCGGCATGCTGATCGGCCCTCACACGAAGCTGGTGCCGTTGTGCGACATCGTCGTGTTCCGCCATCCCTACGCCCTCGTGCCGTCAGTGTACAGCCTGGGAGACATCATCTCGTCGATTGGTGGGCTCGTGGCGATTGTAACGCTTATGCGTGCGCCACTGGCGTCGAAGCAAGAGCCTGCACTGGAAGAGGCGTGACCCATGCGCAGTCCGTGGGCGCGGGGAATACCGCTGGCTATCATCCTCGCGGGCGCGGCTGCGCTCCGATTCTGGGGGATCGGATGGGGCCTACCGAACTCGCTGCACTCATACTCCTACCACCCCGATGAGTTCCTGACGCTCGGCGCCGCGGGCATGATCCTCTACGCCTGGCTTCCGGGATTCTACAACTATCCTTCGTTCTACCCGTACCTCGCCGCGCTCGCCATCACCATAGGATCGGCCTACGGAGTCACAGGCGAGGCCGGCCCATATCTCTGCGCGAGGATCGTCACCGCGCTCATGGGCGCCGCCGCGGTTGCTGTCACCTACTGGGCCTGTAGGAGGGTTCTCCGAACCCGATCCGATGTGCCTCCCATCCTCGCCGCCCTCATCCTCTGCATCGCACCGCTGCATGTCCAGCACTCGCACTTCGCGACGGTCGATGTCCCGAGCACCCTAGTTGTCGCCGCCTGCCTCGGATTCGCAGGGCTCGTGCTCGATCGAGGCTCCTGGCGCGACTACATCCTCTGCGGAATAATGGCCGGTCTTGCCGCGGGCACGAAATACAACGCCGGCCTCGTCGTCCTTGCGCTAATCGCCGCCCACTTCCTTGGCAGCAAAGAAAGGGATGCCGGAGCGCGCCGCCTGCTGGCCGGACTCGCCTGCGCAGCCCTGGCATTCGTTGCATCCACGCCGGGCATCATCCTCCAATGGTCGAGCTTTAGAGCTGGATTCATATACGAAGTTATACACTCCAGCACCGGCCACGGCCTCGTCTTCGCCGGCACAGGCAACGGCTTCCTCTACACGTTCACGCACTCGCTCTGGTACGGCCTCGGCCCGGCGCTCGCGATCCTGTTCGCCATTGCGGCCCTCTACGGGCTGTTCAGGCTAGACAGAAAAGCTTTGACAATCCTTGCATTCGCCCTGCCCTACTACGCACTCATATCCCTCTCCCAGGTCCGATTCGCCCGCTACTCACTGCCGCTCTTCCCCGCCGCCGCCATCCTGATCGCATGGATGGTCGCCGACATCTGGCGCCGCTTGTCGCCTGAGCAGGCTGAGCCTGTCGAAGCAGCGCCGCCAGTTCATTGGAGGGTGCTTCGCTGGGCTCTCGCAGGTCTGCTCGCCCTCTCGCTCGCGGGAACCCTCCTATACACCATCGCGCTCGACCGCCTCTTCGTTCAGCCTGCTCCACAGGATCGCGCCGCCCGCTGGATATTCGCCAACATTCCAAAGGGCAGTGAGATTGGCGTGATCGAGGTACCGTGGTTCTATTCGCCGCCGTATTCCAAGAACACCGGCCTGGGTACGCTCGAACAGCGCCGGGATGCGACGACTGCGTCCCCCTACAGGCTCCAAGTCTTCAGTGACTACGACTTCTGGGCACCGTGGAACATCGATCTGGGAACGCAGTGGATCGTGCTCTCTGACTACGAGATAGACGATGCGCAACGCCTGAGGGGCTGCAGGCAGTTCCCAGAGGCAGAGCGCGCTCGCATCTGGAGACTCAACACGGCGGTCGATTGGATCCGCCACAACTACGTCCAGCGCAAGCGTTTCGCCAACAACATCAGTGACGCGATCTGGCTCGGAGACACGAGGGGCCTCCCCCACGACATGCGCTACCCCGCCCCAACCATCTGGATCTACCAGCGAAAGGCCTCGGCGCCTCATCCACCTCAGCGCCTCAGCGATTCCGAGGAGCGCCTCAGATGATCGACTACCACATCCAGCGCTTTCTCGACCACACCACGCTCGAACGCGGGCTTGCGAACAAGACTCTCGAAGCCTATGGCCGCGACCTCGCGCAGTTCGCCGCATATCTCGACGACCGCGACATAGCCGACCCCGCAGCCATCGACGAGGCCTGCCTGCTGGGCTATCTCGACCGCCTCACCAAGGCCAAACTCGCCGCCACCAGCATTGCGCGCAAGATGACCGCGGTGCGCTGCTTCTTCAAATACCTGATCTCAGAGGGGGAGATTCGCAAGAGCCCGCTCGATGCGATCCCCGCCGCGCGCCCGCCCAAGCGCCTGCCCAAGACTCTCGAAGTCGACGAGATCTCGCGCCTGCTCAAGGCGCCCGATCTTACCGACGACCTCGGCCTGCGCGACCGCGCGATGCTCGAAACGCTCTACGCCACCGGCCTACGGGTGTCCGAGCTCATCAGCCTCAAGACCGACGACGTAAACCTCAAGATGGGCTTCGTTCGGTGCATCGGCAAGGGATCAAAGGAGCGGGTCGTCCCCATCGGCGAGATCGCAACGCACCTGATCGAGGCCTACGTCGACCGCGCGCGCGGCCACCTATCTAAGGGCGAACGGTCCGAGTATCTCTTCCTCTCCAACCTCGGCAAGCCGATGTCGAGGGTCCGGTTCTGGATGATCGTCAAGAAGCACGCCGCCACCGCCGGCATCCGCAAGCCGATCACCCCGCACGTCCTGCGGCACTCATTCGCAACGCACCTGCTCGAACGCGGCGCGGACCTGCGCTCGATCCAGGAGATGCTCGGCCACGCGTCCATAGCCACCACGGAGGTCTACACCCACGTGACCCGAGACCACCTCCGCGAAATCTACCGGGAGGCCCACCCACGAGCATGAACGATCACGACCACACTCAACGACCACGTCATCCTGAACGACCACGTCATCCTGAACTTGATTCAGGATCCACAGGTGTCTCGGGATTTGAACGTAGTGGAAATCCCGAAACACCGGCCCGCGCCATCATAATCGTCCTCGACTCCGTTGGCATCGGCGCGCTCCCCGACGCGGCCGACTACGGCGACGCCGGCTCCAACACCCTGGCCCACGTCGCCGAGTCCACCAACCTCTGTCTGCCCAACCAGGCACAAATGGGCTTGGGTAACATCGCTCCGCTGCACGGCGTCGGCCCGGTCGAGTCGCCGTCCGCCTGCTACGGCCGAATGGCCGAAGCATCCCACGGCAAGGACACGGACACCGGCCACTGGGAGATGATGGGCATCATCACGGACCGCCCCTACCCCACGTATCCGAACGGCTTCCCGCCCGACCTGATCGCCGAATTCGAGAGCCGCACAGGCCGCAAGACGCTCGGCAACAAGCCCGCATCGGGCACGGCAATCATCGAGGAACTCGGCGACGAGCACGTCCGCACCGGATTCCCCATCGTCTACACATCCGCCGACAGCGTCTTTCAGATCGCCGCGCACGAGGATGTGATCCCGCTGGATCAGCTCTACGACATGTGCCGCATCGCCCGCGACATGCTCAACTACCCGCACAACGTCCAGCGCGTCATCGCCCGCCCGTTCGTAGACAACCCGGAACAGCGCAAGCCAACCACCGATGCTTCGAGGCTCGTTTTTCGCCCCGAAGCATCGACCACAAGCCCAAAGTACATCCGCACCGGCAACCGTCGCGACTTCTCGCTGCCGCCACCCTCGGACACTCTCCTCGACCACATCATCCGCGCGGGCCGCGAGGTCATCGCGATCGGCAAGATCTCCGACATCTTCTCCGGCCGCGGCATCTCGATCTCCAACCACACCACCAACAACCCGGACTCCATTGAGGCCACAATCGAAGCGATCTCATCCGGCCGCGGCGCCCTGATCTTCACCAACCTCGTCGACTTCGACATGCTCTACGGCCACCGCAACGACGCCGCCGGCTACGCCCGCGCGCTGATGGACTTCGACGCCGCGCTCCCCCGCATCATCTTAGCCATGCGCGAAACGGACGTGCTGTTCATCACAGCCGACCACGGCTGCGACCCCACCACCCCCGGCACCGACCACACTCGCGAATACGTCCCGCTCCTCGTCTACGGCCGCAACATCGCCCACGGCGTCGACCTCGGCACGCGATCCACATTCGCGGACCTCGGCGCCACGCTCGCCGACCTCCTCCGCATCCCCACCCCCAGCCTCCCCGGCACAAGCTTCGCCCCCCTTCTCAACCGCGAGATGTAGAAGCCCAGAAGACAAAAAAACGGGATGGACCTCTTTCTTCCTTTCTGGATTTCCCCCTTCCGCGATCTCCCTCTCCCTTTCGCGCTTTCCCCTTTCGCGCTTTCGTGATCTCCCTTCCCTTCCGCGTTTGACCGCCAGCGTCAGACTCTGCTATACTACAGCCGGACTTCTTCTTATCTCGGAGGGAACAGGATGAAGGTTATCTGCGCGAGAAAGGATCTCAACGAGGGCGTCCAGACCGCTGCAAGGGCTGTAAGCGCCCGGACATCTCTCCCGATCCTCGGTCACCTGCTCATCACCGCCGAAGACGACCGTATCCGTATTGCTGCAACCGATCTCGAGATCGGGATGGAGTGCGTCGTCGAGGCTAGTGTGCAGGAACCCGGCTCGTTGACCGTCCCCGCCCGCTATATGAGCGAGGTGCTCAATGCGCTGCCGGACACAGACGTTGCGCTGTCGGTTGATGAGTCGTACGCAGTCAGCATCAAGTGCGCGACCTCCGATTTCTCGATACTGGGGCTGCCGCCGGAAGAATTCCCGATGCTGCCCGAGGTGCGCGAAGAGGTCAGCTTCGTCATCGACCGAGAGACGCTGCGCGAGGGCATCCGCCGGACCTCGTTCGCTATCGGCGTGGACGAGAGCCGCGCCATCCTCACCGGCATCCTGATGCAGGTCACCGAGGCCGGCCTCAAGCTGGTCGCGACCGACACCCACCGCCTGTGCGTGCTCGATTGTCCGCTGGTAGAGAGCCGCGGCGAGGTCAACGCGATCGTTCCGGGCCGCGCGATGAACGAGCTTCCCAGGATCATCCCCGAGGGCGAGGGCACCGTATCCGTGGGCATTTCCCACAGTCAGGTCAAGTTCAAGGTCGGAGACACCATACTCATCAGCCGGCTCATCGAGGGCCAGTTCCCGAACTTCGAGAAGGTCATCCCGACCGAGTACAACAAGAAGCTCATCATCCCCACGGAGCAGTTCGAGCAGAGCCTGAAGCGCGTCGCCATCGTCGCGAGGGAGAGTTCCAACCGCGCGGTCGTGCATGCGGAGGATGGCAAGCTCATCATCACCGCCGAGAGCGGCTCCGTGGGCAAGGCACATGAGGAAGTCGAGATCGTTAAGGAGGGCGAAGACACCAAGATGGCGTTCTCCGCCCGCTACCTGCTCGACGTGCTCGCCGTCGTAGACACAGAGGCCATCGAAATCGAGCTTACCGGCGAGATCAACCCGGCCCTTGTCCGCCCTCAGGGCAACGACGAATACCTCTACGTCGTAATGCCCATGCAAGTCACCTAAGTAGTTTACGCTTGGTGAGTTGTATCACGTCACCCTGAACTTGATTCAGGGTCCAGGCGTGGATGCTAAGGGAAGCTCCGGGCCGAATCAACGGCAGCCCGAGCATGATCGCGCGCCACAAGCCCACCCCCTCTCCCTATCGCGCGCCAATAGCGCAGGCCACCGCGCCACAAGCCCACCCCCTCTCCCTGGAAGGGAGAGGGTTGGGGTGAGGGTTGAAGCCTCTCGTCAATGCACAGCGTCTCAGCGATTCCTGGCGCTCCCACGAAGGAATCGCGCCGCCTGCGCGCGAAGCAGTCCAATAGCCGATATGCATTGCTCAACACTCCATATCAAATACTCAATACTCATTCTTCTGCTGCTTGCCTGCTCCGCATCCGCCGCGCCGCGCGAAGTCGCGGGGTTCTACTTCAACTACAGCGAGTCGGGGCCGTGGGACTCGGCAGCGGCGAATCCGGACGCCATCAGCATGCTCTGCCCCACGTGGATGGGGATCAGGGGCTCGAAGGGCGAGATGTACTGCAAGGAAGACCCGAAGGTCACCGCGTTCGCCAAGGAACACGGAATCAGACTCGTGCCGCTCATATGGGGTTCGGACCGGAAGGCGATGCATGAGCTGTTCAACTCCATCGAGTATCGCACGCGGCTTGTGCGCAACATCGTGGCGGCGCTGGACTCGATCAGCTACTGCCAGGGCGTCAATCTCGATTTCGAGGGCATGGACGCGGCGGACCGGTATGTGTACGATTTCTTCCTCATCGAGCTCGCGGCCAAGCTCAAGCCCAAGGGCTATATGCTCACCATAGATGTCCCGGCGAAGGCGTCGGAGAGCCTGACGAACTCGTGGGCCGGCGCGTTCGACTACGCCGAGATCGGCAAGTACTGCGACCGGGTCATGATCATGACCTACGACGAGCACTGGTCCACCAGCCACCCTGGGCCGGTTTCGTCGGTGCAGCTCTGCGACCGGGTTCTGGAATACGCGACCAGCGTAATCCCCGCGGAGAAGATCTACATGGGGCTGCCGTTCTACGGTTACGACTGGCCCGCGAAGGGCCGCGCCACCAGCCGGCTCTACTCTCGAACCTCGCAGATCCTCGAGCAGACCGAGGCCAAGCTCAACTGGGATCGGGACGCCAAGACGCCGTGGTTTGTCTACACGGACTCCAACGGGGCCAAGCGCACAACCTACTTCGAAAACGGCCGCTCCATCGCCGCCAAGCTGGTCATAGCCCACAAGTGGAACATCGGCGGCATCTGCATCTGGTCGCTGGGCAACGAAGACCCGGCAATGTGGGACGCTATTCGCGCTTACCGGGGGAGATAGCGCGTCACGCTGAACTTGTTTCCCTCGGAACGACAGTGGATTCCGCAGGAAGCCACGATAGTTCAGCATCCAGACCACTGAGCACCCTGAGCCTGTCTATGCACTCAGCATATCCAAGCCTCCCAATGCTCAAGCGAAGCGCCTTGGACCGCGGCGTAATCCGCCGCCGTGCGCAGCCCAACTAACGCTGTGCTGCAACACGCACTCGCATGCGGCAACCCCGCTTCGCACTCAGGGCTAGCAGCCTGCGGACAAAGCCGCAGTCGGTTGTAGGAGCCGTCTCCAGACGGCGATCTGCGAGCGTGACGCCAGTTCCGCCTCTCACAACCTCCCGAGTCGCTCAACTACTGAACCCAGTGCCATCGGCGCCTCAGCGATTCCAAATCGCACCCACCAGCCTCGCAACGCAAGCCAAATCTCAAATCTGAAATCCAAAATCTGCAATCCCCTTTCTCCCTTTCTGCCTTCCCCTCTTTCCCCGAGTCCCCTGCACCGATTCCCCTCGTCTCCACGACCCGTGAACAACGTTTAACCGAAATATACCGGCTTTGGCGTGCCTAAACGGCCTAGTTGTCGTCTTATAATCATGGGAGCGCTTTTTTCTGCGCCACCTGTTCCCCATCCCCGCGCTGGCCATCGGCCAATCTGAAATCATCGATCTCAAATCTTAAACGGAGGTATTCCATGCCCACCCATCAACAACGCCTCGCCGCCAGAGCAGCCAGAGCGCTAACGTCCGCATTCGACGCCCTGGACTGCCTGCTCGCCCGCTGCGACCCCGAGGCGGCGGCAGCCATCGTGGCCGATCTGCTCAAGGCCCAGATGGCCCGCCCCGTCCCCGAGCCCGACCCGATGGTCACGCTCGCCGGGGTCGTAGAAACCGTCCGCCGCGGCGTCGAGGCCGCAAACGTCCAGCACGAGCAGCGCCAGCCGGAGGACACCTACACCCCGCCCTGGCTGCGCCCGGACAACTCGACCGACGACGCACCAACAAACGAGGACAACCCAGACAAGACACTCGACAGCACACCCCTCCATTCCCAGTCCACGCAGGTGGACTTCGCGCCCTGGTAGCCGCGACTTCAGTCGCCGGGCTCTCTCTCAACTTTCAACTTTGAACTTTGAACTTTCAACTTGCAACTCTCAGCTGAGCGCCGGCGGCCCGAGGAAGACAACTCACAAAACGAAACCAACCCACCCTCCGACGCAAGCGTGAACCAAGCGTGAGCACACCAGGGGTTTCGTTCACCCAAAATGCCCGAATTCGCCGCTGTTTCGGGCTCCTCAGCGGTGAGATTCCAGCAGTCCCCCGATAGCGGCCATTATGCGGCGGCCGGTTTCTTCGACGGCTTCGCGACCGGACTGGTCGTAGAGATCTGAAAGGTCGATGGGTTTGCCGTAGACGACCTTAACGCGGGTGAAGTGCAGGAGCATGCTGTGCGGAGGGAGCAGCTTGGCGGTGTTGATGAGTGCGGCGGGGATTATGGGAGCCTTGGAGCGCAGGGCGATCATGCCCGCGCCGGGCAGCGCTTCGCCGGGCTGGCCCTCGGGCATTCGGGTGCCCTCGGGGAACATGGCCACGCATTCGCCGTTCGTCAGGTAGTCCAGCGCGGTCTTGAGGGCCTGGCGGTCCGCCGTTCTCTGGTGTACCGGGAACGCGCCGACGTGCTTGATCAGAAACCCCAGCACGGGGATCTTGAACAGCTCGATTTTCGCCATATAATGAAACTGCCTGGGCGCGCCGGCGCCGAGCACGGGCGGGTCGATGTAGCTGACATGGTTGGCGCACACAAGCGCCCCACCCTCGCGCGGGATGTTCTCCGTTCCGACGACTTCCAGCCGCCCGAAGACCTTGGCGACCAGCCAACTCAGGTTCTTGCCGATTGCGTATAGCATAGGGATTGTGATCACGAAAGCACGAAAGGGCGAGATGGAGAAAAGGAAATGCAGAGAGCCAGGCCGCTACTGCTCTTGTTCCGGTTCGTGCTTTCCCCCTTTCGCGTTTTCGTGACGAGAGACTCTCTCGTCGTGGATTGCGACGATGGCGGCGATGGTCTGGCCGATGGAGAGGCCGTCGGTTACTACAAGCACCGCGTCCGGGGCCTGCGTGAGCGGCGCGGCTGAGCGCGAGGAGTCCCGCAGGTCCCGCTCGCGCATTTCGGATGCGATCTTGGCGGGGTCCGCCTCCACCCCCATCTCCTTCATCTGCTCGGCGCGGCGGCGCGCGCGTTCCTCGGCGGAGGCTGTGAGAAAGACCTTGACCTCCGCGTCCGGGAACACGACCGTGCCGATGTCGCGACCCTCCATAACAACGCCGCCCGCCGCGGCCATTTGGCGCTGCAGCTCGACAAGGCGCTTGCGCACGCCGGGGATAGCGCTGACCGGCGATGAGGCGCGCGTGGCCTCGGGCGAACGGATGGCCTGGGTTACGTCCTCACCATCGGCGTAGACGCGCTGCTCGCCGTCGATGTTGGCAAGCGTGACTTCCGTGCGCATGGCGAGCGCGACCACGGCCTGCTGGTCGGAAATGGGGATTCCGGCCTGCAGGACTTTATATGCGACCGCGCGATACATGGCGCCGGTGTCGATGTAGAGGTAACCCAGCTTGTCGGCTACGCCCTTCGCCACCGTGCTCTTGCCTGCCCCCGCGGGACCATCGATTGCTACTATGGGGCTGCTCATTGAGCGATTCTCAGGTATGCCTCGCGAATGTCGCGGGACTGCTCGAAGAAGCGCTGGATGGCGTCGGAGTCGCGGGATTTCAGCGCGGATTTGAGTTCGTCGAGGGCTTCTTCGAGACTGTCGATCGATTCGGAGAGAGAGTCTGCGTTGGTCAAACAGATGTCGCGCCAGAGCTCCGGGCTGGAGTCGGCGATTCGAGTGAGGTCGCGAAAGCTGCCCGCCGCGAGCGAGAATGTCTTGCCGGTGCGGCGGTGCGATGCCTCCGCCAACCGCATTAGCGCGCCGGCGATTGCATGCGGGAGGTGGCTGATCACTGCGACGGCCTGATCGTGCTCCTCCGGCGATAGTATTTCGACCCGCGCGCCCAGCCCGCCCGCGAACTCGGTCATGCGCGAGAGAGCGGCGAGGTCGGTGCATGCGCTCGGGGTCAGAACCCACGTCGCGCCCATAAAGAGATCGGCGCGGGCGGCGTCTACTCCGGTCTGCTCGGAGCCCGCCATGGGGTGGCCACCGATGAAGCAGCAGCTCTCGGGCGTGAGCGCGTCGCACGCGGCCACGATCTCGCGCTTGGTGGAGCCGGCGTCGGTGATGATCGCGCCGGGTTTGAGGGAAGCGGCCATGCGCTGCAGCGTGGGGGCGACTAGTTGGACCGGCGTGCAGATGACGAGAAGGTCCGCGTCGGCGGCGTTGTCGAGGTCGAGGGAGTAGTCGTCGATCGCGCCGAGAATCTTGGCGCGCATGAGTTTCTGCTCGGTGCGGCCGATACCGATGACCCGGCGGGCGATGCCGCGGCGCTTCGCGGCCATGCCCATTGAGCCACCGATGAGCCCGACGCCCACGACGGCGACATTGTCAAAGATAACCTCTGCCATTACAGGTATCTGCCGACCGCGCGCGCGACGGCGGCGGTTTCCTTCATCAGAGCGTCGAAGTTGGCGGGGGTCAGCGACTGCGCGCCGTCCTTGAGGGCCTTTTCGGGGTGTGGGTGGACCTCGATCATGAGGCCGTCCGCGCCCGCGGCCACGGCTGCCTTGGCGACAGGAGCAACGAGATTGTGGCGGCCGGTGCCATGGCTGGGGTCGGCGATGATGGGCAGGTGGCTCAGGCCGACAACCGCCGGGATCGCGCTGACGTCGAACGTGTTGCGAGTATAGGTCTCAAACGTGCGAAGGCCGCGCTCGCAGAGGATGATCTCGTAGTTGCCGCGGTTCGCGATATACTCCGCGGCCTGGAGCCATTCCTCGATTGTGGAAGACATGCCGCGCTTGAGCATTACGGGTTTGCGCGAAACGCCGACCTCCTGGAGCAGGGAGAAATTGGTCATATTGCGCGTGCCCACCTGGAGGATGTCGGCGTATTCGGAGACGAGCTCGACGTCGCGGGTGTCCATGACTTCCGTGATGATCGGCATGCCGGTGGCTTCGCGGGCGGTGGCGAGGATCTTGAGCGCGTCCTCGCCGAGGCCATGGAAGCTGTAGGGAGAGGTGGACGGCTTGAACGCGCCTCCGCGCAGGATCGATGCACCGGCGGCCTGGACGGCCTTCGCTACCTCGAGCGTCTGCTCCTCGGATTCGACGGAGCATGGGCCGGCCATGACGACGAGCTTATGCCCGCCGATGTCTACCCCACCGATTTTGATGATGGTCTTGTCCGGATGGAACTCGCGGCTGACGACTTTGTAGGGCTTGAGGATCGGAACGACGCGCTCGATGTAGCCGAGCGAGCTGAGCTGTTCGGCAATGAGGAGCTTATCGTCGTCGTGCGCGCCGATGACCCCCACAACGGTCTTCTCGACGCCCTTGGAGACATGAACGCCGTAGCCGCGACCCTCAAGATTGGTCACCAGTTCGTCGAGGTCGGAATCGACAGCTTGCGGTGAGAGGATTATGATCATGTTCTATTTTAGATTTTAGATCGCAGATTTTAGATTGGGCCGAGCGGGACGGGGTCAATCTAAAATCCAAAATCATCAATCTAAAATCGCCTCCTTAAGTGCCTCGATGAAGCGGGCGTTCTGTTCGTCGGTCCCCGTGGTGACGCGGATGTGCGTGGGGCAACCGAAGATGTCGCCGGTGCGCACGATCACGCCGAGCCGCAGCAGCTTGTTGAAGACGTCCTTGCAGTCGCGCTGCGTGTCTACCCAGAGGAAGTTGGCCTCGGTGGGCGTGTACGGGATGCCCATGCGGTCCAGTTCCTGATAGAAATACTGCTTGGAGCGCTGGTTCTGGATGCGGGTGCGCGTGACCTGATCCGGGTCGGAAAGGCTCGCAAGCGCGCCGGCCTGGGCGATGCTGTTGACGTTGAACGGCGCACGGACGCGCTCCAGCATATCGATGATGCGCTTGGGCGCGACGCCGTAGCCGACGCGCGCGCCGGCGAGCGCGTAGATCTTGGAGAACGTGCGCAGCGCGATTACGTTGCGATCCTGCCATATCCACTCGATTGCGCGGGTGTAGGCGGGGTCGTCGACGTATTCGTAGTAAGCCTCGTCTAGCACGAGCAGGCAGCGCTCGGGGAGCTTGTCAAGGACGCGCTGGATCTCGTCGGCCGATACGATCGTGCCGGTCGGGTTGTTCGGGTTGGTGATGAAGAGCATCTTGGTGCGCTCGTTGACGCAGGCGAGCATCGCGTCCAGGTCGTGCGTCCAGTTGCGGAGCGGCACCATGTGGGCCTCGCAGTCCATCAGCGTGGACGCGGCCTTATACTGAACGAAGCTGGGGTCGGCCTGGACGATCTCGTCGCCGTCATCGAGGAGCGCGATGCCGAGGTAGTGGATGACCTCGTCCGCACCGCAGCCGAAGATGAGCATGTCCGGGTTCACTCCCAGGTGCTTGGCGACGGCCTGGCGCAGCTCGAAGCAGCTTCCCTCGGGGTACTGCGCGACGTTATCGAGCGCGGCTTTCATCGCCTCGATAGCCTTCGGCGAAGGGCCGAGGGGGTTTTCGTTCGAGGCTAGCTTGATGACATCGTCGAGCCCGAGTTCGCGCTTGACCTCCTCGATCGGCTTGCCCGGAACGTAGGGTACGAGATTGAGAATGCACTTTCTGCAGAGATCGGTTCCCATTGCGGCCTCCTGAGCCTTAGAAAGGATAACACATGGCAGGATACTTTGGCAAAAGAGCGGAGGTTCGGGGAGGATTGCAGATTTTAGATTTCAGATTTTAGATTTTTGGATTCGGCATGCGTTGCGAGGCTGGTGGGTGTGGTTCGCGGCGGAAAGCGAGCCCACGAAGCATAGTCAGGGCTGGCGGGGTGCCGAAGCATCGAAGCGTCTACGCCACACGCAGCGTAAGTGATGCAGGATCGATGCCAGCTGCGCAAAAGACCTGAGCCGTGCTCCTGAGTAGGTCGCGCGCCGAACGGTGAACGTCGATGTACGCCGTCCTCCCTCCGAACAGGATTTGGCGCGACGCGGTCATCGGCACACCGTCTTCGTGGACCGCCTCAGACGCGAGTGGTGCAGGTTCTCATTGCGACTATATTGTGTCGCGTACGGACGTCTTCGATACGCTCGTCCCTCGCTACTCAGGGCTAGTAGCCGCCGGATAAAGTGGTGTAGGAGGGGTCTCCAGACCCCGAATCCATTGGCGTCACGCTCGTAGATCGCCGTCTGGAGACGGCTCCTACAACCGAATGCGGCTTTATCCGCAGGCTGCTAGCGGGGTGGATGTATGCAGGTGTCTCGGGATTTCCACTTCGTTCAAATCCCGAGACACTTCAATCCCGAGACACCTCAGCATGGAGCAATGCCTCGCCCATTCCCCGTTCCGCATTCTCCATTTCCCCATTTCTATGTGGCGCCGGAGCGGTGGTTGCGGTAGCGGGGGCGCGGGGTGCGGGTGCGGCGGGTGGAGGTTCGGGAGTGCAGGGCGGTGTCGGGCTTGTTGGTCTCGGTGGGCTGGTCGGGCTCGATGTGGGTGACTACAGTTGTGTGCGGGAAGCGACGGCGGATCGCGTCCTCGATCTGCTCCGTGAGCTTGTGGGCCTCGACTACCGGCATGCTTCCAGGCACGATCAGGTGGTAATCGATCTGGCGATATGGCCCGGAACGTCGGGTGCGCAGCTTGTGGAAGCCCACGACCCTTGGAGTCTTCATTACGATCTCCTCGAGCTGGTGGAGTTCGTCTTCCGGCAGCCGCGCGTCGATGAGAACCCCGGCAGCCTCCAGCGTGAGCGTAATCGCGACCCTGATGATCGCGGCGGCAACGATGAGGGCAACGATCGGGTCGAAGAGCCTGATGCCCGTGATCTCGACCAGCCCCAGCGCGACGAACACGCCTGCGGCGGTCCAGACGTCGGTGGTCAGGTGGTAGGCGTCGGCGCGGATGGCGGAAGAGTCGGTCTCGCGCGCGACTTTGAGCAGGTAGCGGGAGACGAAGAGGTCCAAGACCGCAGTCACTACCATTACCGCCATACCCGCTACCGGCGCGACAAGCGGTTCAGGCTTAATGATCTTGTTGATGGCCTCGTAGATGATGTAGATCGCGGCGGTGAATATCAGCAGCGCCTGGATGGCGGCGGAGATGTTTTCGATCTTGCCATGGCCGTAGGGATGCTCCGTGTCGGCGGGCTGACCCGATGCGCGGACGCTGAAGAAGGCGATGATCGAGGCGGCGAGGTCGTTGAGTGAGTCGGCCGCGGCCGACAGCACGCCCACCGACCCTGTCAACAGCCCCACGACCGTCTTCAGGATCAGCAGCGACGTGTTCGATGCAACGGATACCGATGCGGCCTTGACCTGACGCGTCACTTGCGATGCCTCCTGCGGTGTACTTACCTTGGGAGGCCTTCTTTAACGCGAAAGCCCGAAAGACGGAAAGCACGAAGAGGCAATCGCGAAAGGGCGAGTCTCAGGGGTTCGCGTCAAGAATGCGCGCTGCAGGAAAACGGCCGGGCGGCGCGTAAGATGAGGGTACGTTTGTGGGATTATGGAGGATGGTGGTATGGCGGAGATGAGCCGAAGAGAGTTTCTAGGCAAGAGCGGGGCGGCTATCGGTATGGCCGCCGTGGGAAGCGTGCTGGCCGGGCCTGTGCTGGCCGCGCCACGAAAGATCAGCGCGAATGACAAGATCGTGATGGGCTGCATCGGCATGGGCGGCATGGGAATGGCCAATATGGGGCATTTCCTGGGGATGCCCGATGTGGAGGTCGCGGCGGTCTGCGATGTTGACACCAGGCGGGTCGACACGGCAGCAGCGGAAGTCGAGAAACGCAAGGGCAAGGCGCCGGAGAAGGTCCACGACTTCCGAAAGATGCTGGAGCGCAAGGATATCGATGCCGTGCTTATCTCGACGCCGGATCACTGGCACGCGCTGCCGATGATCCTTGCGTGCGAGGCAGGTAAGGATGTCTACGTCGAGAAGCCGATCGGCCACGATATCGTCGAAGGCAAGGCGATGGTCGGAGCGGCGAAGAAATACGGATCGGTGGTGCAGGTCGGGACGTGGCAGCGCAGCGTGCAGCACTACGACGACGCGATGCGGTTCGTGCAGGCCGGCAAGCTTGGCAAGATCCACCTCGTGCGGGCATGGACTGTCAGCGGGGCGACGCCGGGCAATCCCAAGGCCTGCGGCGCTCCGAAGGAGCTGGACTGGGACATGTGGGTCGGGCCGGCAAAGTGGGAGCCGTTCAGGCCGTGCTTCCATCCCGGGCACTTCCGGTGGTTCTACAACTACGCGGCGGGCTTGACGGGTGACTGGGGCGTGCACATGCTCGATACCGTGGGCACGTTCATGAACGAGTGGCACCCGCAGGAGATAGCATCCTACGGCGGGAAGCTCGCGTGCGCACCGGATGATATCCGCACCACACCGGACACGCAGATCGCCATTTTCAAGTTCCCGGACTGGATCCTGCAGTGGGAGATTCACGTCCAGGGCGCGGGGCTCGACGGCGGCGGCGGCCACGGGGCGGAGTTCATTGGCTCCGAGGGCACACTGCGCATCGATCGCTCCGGGTGGGACTTCGACAAGGGCAAGGAAAATGGCCCGACGACCGTGCAGAAGCTGCCGACCGACCATTGGCAGAACTTCATTGACTGCATTCGGACGCGCGAGAAGCCGCGGTCGGACATCGAGTCCATGCACTACTCGACCAATCTCTGCCACCTGGCGAACGCGGCGTACCTGCTGGGCCGGTCGATCACGTGGGACGGCGCGAAGGGCGAGATCGTGGGCGACAAGGCCGCGATGCAGTGCCAGAGCTATCAGCGGGAGTATAGGAAGCCGTGGGAACTGCCACGACATGATTTGAGATTGTAGATTTTAGATTTTGGATTGGGACCGTGTATTGGAAGCCCGGGGGTTATGTCCTCGGGCTTTGTCTTTGGTTTAGGGTGTGATGCTTGGCGTGGGGATCGTTGTACGGGTAGCCCATTGCGTTCCACCACTGGCGGGTCTCGGGGTCCCAGTTATTGGCGCGGGTGAGACGCGCGGGCATGAAGTCTGTGCTGAAGAGCTTGACGTGGCCGTCGTCGAAGAGGATGCGGGAGCCGTGGGCGTGCCGGTTCGGGCCGGTCGCGCCGATGCGGGAGTCATGCCTGGCGAGTCGGGCACCCCGGCGGGGCGACCGGCGGAGTTGTTGGTGGGGCGAAGTTCGGCGTCGGCGGGGCGGTCGAGTTCACGGACGAGCATCAGGTCGCCTGGGCTTCTGACGCAGATCTCCGGGCGCTCGTGCCTCCGGGCTTGGCGTATGATTGTGGGCTTTCAACCCTCACCCCAGCCCTCTCCCTTCCAGGGAGAGGGGGTAGGTAGTGCCGCAGGCGTCGTCGCCGTCTGGAGACGCCTCCTACACGATGTAGTGGTTCAGGACGTTTTCGATGAGTTCCTGGCGGCCGGATTTGGGCTGGGGCTCGGGGTTGGTGAGCGTGTATTGCTCGAGTTCTGTGAAGCCGAGCTTGCCCGACTCGATGTCCTTGCCCAGGGTCGAGTTCCAGCCTGCATAGCGGTCGGAGACGAAGCTCTCCAGCGCCTTGTCCTCGATGAGCTTCGCGGCGATCTTGAGGCCGCGCGCGAAGGCGTCCATGCCCCCGATGTGCGCGTAGAAGAGGTCGTCAGCGTCGATCGACTGCCGGCGAACCTTGGCGTCGAAATTGAGGCCGCCGGTAGTGAACCCGCCCGCGCGCAGGATCGTATACATCGCAAGCGCCGTGTCGTAGAGGTTGGTCGGGAACTGGTCCGTGTCCCACCCGAGCAGCTCGTCACCGCGGTTCGCGTCCACTGAGCCGAAGATGCCATTTGCCACAGCGAACTCCAGCTCGTGGATGAACGTGTGGCCGGCGAGGGTGGCGTGGTTGGCCTCGATGTTGAGCTTGAAGTCTTTGTCGAGGCCGTGCGAGATCAGGAAGCCGTGGACCCCGGCGGCGTCGAAGTCATACTGGTGCTTGGTCGGCTCCTTGGGCTTTGGCTCGATGTAGAACTGGCCGGTAAAGCCGATCTGCTTCTTGTAGTCCACAGCCATCTGCAGGAATTGGGCGAGGTGGTCGAGCTCGCGCTTGAGGTCGGTGTTGAGCAGCGTGTCGTAGCCCTCGCGGCCGCCCCAGAAGACGTAGCCCTGCCCGCCCAGGCGGTGCGTGACTTCCATCGCCTTCTTGACCTGGCTTGCGGCGTAGGCGAACATCGCGGGATCGGGGTTGGTCGATGCGCCCGCGAGATAGCGGCGGTGGCTGAAGAGATTGGCTGTGCCCCACAGGAGCTTGACGCCGGCGTCGGCCTGCAGCTTCTCAGCGAGGTCGACCATCTTGTCGATGCGCTTGTTGGATTCCGCAAGCGTGTCGGCTTCGGGCGCGATGTCGTGATCGTGGAAGCACCAGAACCCGACGCCGAGTTTCGTGAAGAACTCGAACGCGGCGCGCATCGTCATCTCGGCAACTTCCATCTCGTCCGAGGAGTCGTTCCAGGGACGGATCATCGTGCCGGGGCCGAATGGGTCGCTGCCCAAGCCTTTGAATGTGTGCCAGTAGCAGACGGCGAAGCGCAGATGGTCGCGCATGGACTTGCCGAGAACCATCTCGGTTGGATTGTAGTGTCTGAACGCCAAGGGATTCTTGGAGTCCGGGCCTTCGTAGTTGATGTTGGTTATGGTTGGGAAGAAGCTCATATTTGCCACCTTCTAGTTCTAAGTTCTAAGTTCTAAGTGTTAAGTTGTCTATGGCCTGACTTGCGCGTTCGTGGTCGAGGTCTGCGGTTCACATTCAGGCTGCTCTGAAGGGATTTCACGCTGGCAGAGAGCAGCCGGATCAGCTCCTCGCAGTCTCGGAGCATGCTGCCGGCAACAGTCGTCTCAAGGTAACGGGAGTCGCGGAGAAGCCTCAACCAGTACCGCGTCTCTCGCGCCTCTCGCGACGCAATACCCAGTTTGGCCGCGAAATCCGCTCGGCTTAAGCCAGCACTGGCTTCCTCTACGTTAGCTCCAATGCTTGTTCCGGAACGGAGCAGTTGGCGCGACAGGACGTATTCCTTCTTGCTGTACTGCAGGTCCTTCCAAACTTCGATGATCTTCAGCGCGAAGGCATAGCTCTTCTCGCTGGTCGGTCCACCGCCGTTCATAGTGGCCTCCGCCAACTTGGCACTTGGAACTGAGAACTAGGCCTCCACCATCTCGGGATCCAGAATGATTGTTTGGTCGCGGCGGGGGCCGACGCCGATGAGGCATACGGGGGTCTCCACGAGATCGGCCAGACGGGCGACGTAGCGCTGCGCGTTGGCGGGGAGATCGTCGAATGACTTAGCTCCCGTGATGTCCTCGGACCACCCGGGCAATTCCTCGTAGACCGGCTTTGCCTTCGCGAGAACCTCGGCGTCCGCGGGGAAGTCGCGCGTCTCGACGCCGTCGATCGAATAGGCCTTGCAGATCTTGACGGTATCGAATGTGCTGAGCACATCGAGCAGCGTGATCGCGATGGCCGTGGCGCCGTTGACCCTCGCAGAGTATCGGCCGGCAACGGAATCGAACCAGCCGCAGCGGCGCGGGCGGCCGGTCGTGGTGCCGTATTCGTTGCCGCGCTCGCGGATTTTCTCACCCGTCGCGCATTCAAGCTCGGTCGGGCAGGGCCCAGCCCCCACCCTGGTCGTGTAGGCTTTTGCAACTGCAACTACGCGGTCGATCGCCGCAGGCGAGACGCCTGTGCCGATGGTCGCGCCGCCGGAAACACAGTGCGAGCTGGTAACGAAGGGATATGTGCCGAAGTCGATGTCGAGAAGCGTCGCGTGCGCGCCCTCGAACACGATGCTTGCATCGGACTCAACGGCCTGCGATAGGATCGAGTCGGTGTCGGTGACGAACGGCGCGATGGCCTTGGCGTAGCCGGAGTACTCCTCGAAGATCTCGGACTCGTTGAGAGGTTCCGAGTTGTAGATCTTGGTGATTAGCTGGTTTTTGAACTCAAGCACCTCGGCCAGGCGGGCACGGAAGCGTGCCGGATCGAGGAGGTCGCAAATGCGGATGCCGATGCGGCTCATCTTGTCGGCGTAGCACGGCCCGATGCCGCGGCCGGTAGTGCCGACCTTGCGGTCGCCCTTGCGGTTCTCTTCGAGGGCGTCAAGTAGCCTGTGCCAGGGCATGATCACATGCGCGCTGCCGCTGACCTTGAGTTTGGCAGTGCTGATCCCGCGCTTCGCGAGTTGCGCAAGCTCGCCCGTGAAGACCTTCGGGTCCAGAACGACCCCGTCGGCCACGACCGGAGTGATGTGCTCGTGAAGCACCCCGACCGGGACCGTGTGAAACTTGTAGGTCTCGTCCTCTACCACAACCGTATGACCGGCGTTGTTGCCGCCGTTATATCTCACCACATAGTCGGCGTGCTGCGCGAGGCAATCAACAACCTTGCCTTTGGCCTCGTCGCCCCAGTGCATCCCGACCACAACAGTGTTCGCCATCCCCGTCTCTTCCTTATCGTACACAAAATGGGCGTCGCACGGGACGCCGCCATTAGGATAGCAAATGGGCAGTGGTTTGTCAAACAATCACGCCTGCCTGGTAGCTGCCGGATAGAGCTCCGGCAGGCTCCGGCGAATGTCTTCGACAGAGACCCGCGACGCAGCTTCCTGCCAGCGGCTCACGCTCCATATCTCGACGCGGTTACGGAGTCCCACGATCGCGACTTCGTCGCCGGGTCGGATGTCGGCGTGGCGCCGCAGCGCATCGGGAATCAGAAAGCGGCCCTTGTCGCCGGGGGCGCACTCGTGGGCTGAAGCAACGAGAAAGCGCTCGATCTCGGGGGACAGGTCGGGGCGGTCGATAATGGAGTTCCATGCGTCGTCGGCGAGCGCCCAGAGGCAGCCGTCCGGGCCTTTTGTGAGAACGAAGGCCTCGGGCAGTATCCGTCTGAGTCTTGCGGGAAGGCTGATCCTGCACTTCTCGTCCACACTGTGTATGAAGCATCCTGCGAGCATTACGCACCTCCAGAAGCGAGACTCTCAGATGTCGGCCTTGCGGCGTGCGACGCTGATGGCTGTGTCCCACCATATCCCACTCTGTGCCGGCTAGGTATACCCATATCCACCACAATTCCTAACATCCCCTGAGCTAATGGTTCGGCTGGCTGCTATGTGGGTATAGAACAGGTGCGAACGCCTGGGGTGGGAGGTCGCGAAAGCGGCCAACAGGGATCAGGCTTCGCGGCGGTTTCCCCCAGCGATCCGTGCTGTGGCGCGCGCGGAAGCTGCGAAGTGGACTCAGGATAGTCTCCGCAGCACGGATCTTGAATCATAAAAACGTTAGCCTTAGCCAGCAATCCCCGTCCGGGAAAGCGCAGGGGCGGACGATAATCCTCCAGCGTCCGCCCCGCAATTCTGTACGCTTCAGCACTAACGAGTCTCGGAATTCTGGCTGTGCAGAGCTCCTGAGTCAGCGCTTCGTATCCCACCGACTGCTGATCCCGACGTCCGCGCAAATCCGAAATCCCGAGACAACCGGCAATGAGATGGGTGCTGAAACGAGTTCAGCATGACAGGTGAGTCAGTGGGTGGGCAGCAGGAGGTAGATGGCGGCGAGGCCGCAGACGATGCCGAGCCACTGTCGAGGAGTCACCTTCTCGCGCCAGGCCACGTATGACACAACGGCGGTCAGCGACGTGTTGCCGCAGCTTCGGACAGGGAATGCAACCACGCCCGGGACGGTCTTGAGCGCAATGAGCAGCAGCACCATCGCGACCGCGCCCGCCGCACCCATCACGATCCCGATGCCGGCGTCTATCTTGCGGGTGCCGTGCTTTGTAATCGCCATAGTGATGATCCCGAGCACGACACCGCTGCCCCAGAACCCGAGGCTGTAGAGGCCCATGTAGTTGTCGAGTCCAAGGGGATTGTGTATCGCCCTATTGGAAATCGAGTTGATACCAGTCAGCACGACCGCGGCCAGCAGATAGAACAGACTCATTCGGCCGCCGCCTTGCCTCGCCCGGGGCTGCACAGTATGAAGGCGACAGGGATCAGCGCCAGGCCGATCCACTGTCGCGCGGAAGGGTGCTCTCCCCACAGAATCGAGGCCGCCACGGGAAAGCCCACGGCCAGCCCAATCATCGTCCACGACACCGTCAGCACACCCGTGCGGATGTGGTAGAAGAACGTCAGCGTGGCAAAGTAGCAGCTTATGCCGGTGCCGAAACCCAGCAGAGCCGCCGCTGATGAATAGCGGTGCCCGGTCGCGATGAAGTACACGAGCATAATCGCCGATGAACCGACGTAAATCCAAAGATTCACCGACCTCAGCTCACAGCCACGTCCGACCGCGACTTTGTAACACAGCGCCCAGACGACTACCAGAAGCGTCGATAGTGCGAGATAGAGATAGCCCAATACAGTCCTCAGTTGTCAGTCTTGAGTTTTGAGTTTGGAGTGTTGAGTTATCGGATGATTTTGAAGGTCTTGATCTCGTATTTGCCGACTGGGCAGGTGAACTGCTTGTTGGCAATCGGGATCTCGCTGCCGATCGGCCTCTCGAGAATGTCTGTCTCGACGACGGCGCGCGCGGGCATGTTGACGGTGATCTTGGCGGTGCACGGCTTGCCGTCGGTTTCGTAGAACCGCAGAATCAGGGAGTCATCGTCCTCGGCCTGTTTGAGCGCGGTTACTATCAGATTCGGCTCCGAAACCCAGATGTAGGAGCGCGAAGGCGCCAGGCTGCCCTTGTGGGCAGGAACGACGCGAGCCATCAACGGCTCGTTGAGCTCGTAGCCGCGGCGCACGGTACCGGCGGCGCGCCAGTCTCCAGCGTGCGGATAGATGGAGTAAGTCATCTCGTGGACACCCTGGTCGGGCACCGGGTCGGGACGGAAGGACGAGCGCAGCAGCGTCATGCGCAGCACGTTGTCCTTGACATCGCAGCCGTATTTGCAGTCGTTGAGAATGCTGACTCCGTAGTCGGCGCCGGAGAGGTCGACCCACTTCTGGGTGACGGTTTCCTTGCCGGTCGCGGGGCGTTCGATGCTGCCGTAAGGTATCTCGAAGGTCGCTTTGCCGTTATTTATCGCGGTCTGGAAGGCAACCTTGAGCAGCGGAGTCGGGTTCTTCTTATCGCAGACCTCCTGCCAGTCGGCGCGCATGCGGATGTCGATGCGCGGGACGGCATCGTAGAGAGTGATCTCCTGCCTGAACGAGGATTTGTCGTAGGTATGCTCAACGGCTATGCTCGATCTCGACGGCCCGCTGACGGCAGCGGATACGGACTTGACCGCGTTGAGGTCGCGCTGGTCCTTCAGGTCGGCAAGCGTCCACGCGCTTCCGCCCTTGGGCGACTCCATCATTATCTGGAGCAGCGACGCCGAGCCGTCCTTCGCCAACACTTCGCGCGCTGCCTTCTTGTCGAAGATCCCGCGGATTGCGCCGGTGGACGGATCAATCGTGACGCGGAAGAACTGGTTCTCCAGCACGTTCTTGTCGACGGTGACCGGCTTGCCGACCGGCGCGTTGACCTGATATGCCCAGAAGACGCGATAGCCCATGGCGGGGACGTCGCGGGCAGTGAAGCATAGCCTGCCGTCGGATATCTGCGCCGGACACGCTTTGCCTTTATCATCCACGACTTTCGCGTAGGCGCCGGTAGACCACGGCGACTCGATGGCGACGGCGTCGGTGCGCGTCCAGGACAGCGCGTTGTAGACGAGGATCGGCACTCCCTTGCCAGCGGTGTTGATACTAGGGGTGAGCGCGTCGATGGCCGTGTTTATGGCGGAGCCAGCCTGGTTGATTACGTTGTCGCGCAGGGTTTGCGAATACTCATAGGAGCCGTGGATGGCGGTGCCGTCGAGGATGTCGTGGAACTGGTTGAAGCAAGTCTTGCGCCAGGAGTCCTCGAAGGCGGCCGTGGGATAGGCAGCCTTGCAGTTGGTAGCTATGGCGGCGGCTGTTTCGGCTGCGGCGAGGGCGTTCTCGCACTCGCGGTTCCAGAGCTTGATGTCCGAGTGTGAGGTGTAGCAGCCTTCGAAGATCGTGTTGATCTCGTTGTCCCACACGGGGTAGTCGCTTTTGGACTTCGCGGCGGTGTCGAAGTACTGCTTGGCGGTCATGAAGTTGATCTTGGGATAGTCCGCCTTGGACTGCAGCTTAACGGCGTTGTTGAGCATGGTTCGAGTGGGACCACCGCCATGGTCGCCGACGCCGTAGATGTGCATGTAGTCCGAGATGCCGGTCTTGGCGGTGAACTCCTTGGCGCGGTCGAGCATGGGCTGCTCCTCGACCTTGCCCCAGTATTCCTTGTAGTGGTAGCCGAGCACGCGGGAGCCGTCGGGCGATTCCCACCAGAAGAGCGGATAGCCGGGGTCGGTGCCGTGGCCCCAGCGCATGAAGTAGTAGTACTTGATGCCGCTTTTCGCGAGGATCTGTGGGATGGTCCACGCGTGGCCGAATGTATCGGGCTCCCAGCAGACGGTTGGCTCGACGCCGAACTCCTTCATCATGTAGCGCTTGCCGTAGAGGATCGAGCGCGCTATGGCCTCACCGCTGGGCATGTTGAGATCTCCCTCTACCCAGGTGCAGGCAGGAGACACATCCCACTGCCCCTTTGCGACCTTGTCCTTGATCTTGGCGAACAGGTCTGGGTTGGTCTGCTGCATAGCGAGGTAGGTCTGCGGCTGGCTCTGCGAGAACCGGTACTCGGGGTACTCGTCCATCAGCTTCGTCATTGTGGAGAAGGTGTTCTTGCAGACGTCCAACGTCTCCGGCCACAGCCACAGCCAGTTCATGTCGATGTGAGCGTGCGCGACGAGGTCGATTGTAATCGGCGGCTTGCTCGTCTGGTCGGCGGCGAACGCCTGCGCGCACAGTGCGACGAGCACGCAGCACACTGCGAAGATACGTTTCATTCTTGCCTCCTAATGCCCCCCAAGGCGCAGGTGCTAGTTGCGAGTTGCGAATTCAGTCCTCATCCGCAGCGGTGCGGAAAAGGCGACGGACCGTGCGTTGTCAGCGTCCTCTCCCCCCCCCCCCCCCCCCCTCCCCTCTGGGAGAGGGGGCAAGGAGGAACCTCACCCCGACGCTCTCCCAACAGGAGAGCGAGAAAGGACCCCACCCCTCCCCACGGTGGGGAGGGGGTTAGTCTGCGAACAGCTTGTATGTCTTGATCTCGTGTTTGCCGGTCTTGACGGTGAATGCGCCGTTGTTGATCGGGCGCTTCGGGCCGATCCGGCGTTCCATGAGATCGGTTTCGGCGTAGAACTTGACCGGCAGACTTGTGCGAACGGTCACGTCGCCAGCCTTACCGTGCGACTCATAGAATCTAAGGATGAGGTTACCATCATCCGCAGCTTTCTTCAATGCCGTAACGGTAATATTGGCCTGCGCGACAGACACATAGGACTTTGACGCGGGAAGCGTGCCGGCGTGTCGCGCGACGACGCGCGCTACGAGCGGCTCGTTGAGTTCGTAACCCTTTCGGACAGTGCCGGCGGCGCGCCAGTCGCCCGCATGCGGATAGAGCGAGTATGTTACCTCGTGCACGCCCTCGTCGGGATTCGGGTCAGGATCGTAAGACGAGCGCAGAAGGGAGATGCGCATGGTGTTGTCCTTGATGTCGAAGCCGTATTTGCAGTCGTTGAGCAGGCTGACACCGTAGTCGGAATCGGAGATGTCGATCCACTTCTGCGCGGGCACCTCATGGCCGTCGCGAGGGCGCTCGATGCTGCCGAAGGGGATGTCGAACACGGCCTTGGGATTCTTGAGGTCGGCGGAAAACGCGGCCTTGAGCATGGGAGATGGCTTGTCCTCGGCTCCGGGCTGGTGCCAGTCCGCGGTAAGCTTGATATCGATGCGCGGGACGCCGTCGTAGAGAATGACCTCCTGAGTAAACATCGATTTGTCATAGCTGTGGTCGAACATGACCGAGGCCTTCGCCGGACCAACGTCCATCCGCACGACCTCACTGCCTCCGAGCAAGTCCTGGGTGCCGGTGATGCGGCCTATGGTCCATGCCGACATGTCCGTGGAGGCCTCGGTGAGTATCTGCAGCACGTCCGATGATTGCCCGGGAGCCATCACGTCACGCTTGTTGACCTTGTCATAGATCGACGTTATGACGCCGAGCTTGGGGTCGATGGTCACGCGGAAGAACTGGTTGGCGATGGTGGCGCCGTCGGCGGTGACGCCGTCACCCCTCCTCGATCCCCCCCTGGAAATGGGCGAAGATGCGGTACGGTTGGCCCAGAAGACCTTGTAGCCGAGGGCGGGGACGTCGCGGGCGGTGAAGCTGAGCTTGTCGCCGAGAGTGCGGCCGGGATAGGACTTGCCCGATGAGTCGCTGATGCGGACCTCGGTGTTCTGCCCCGGGAACGGGGAGCCTACGGTTACCGGCTCGGTACGGGTCCACGCGAGCGGGTTGAAGACGACGATCGGGATGCCGGGGCCATTGGTGTTGACCTTTGCGGCGATTGCCTTGAGGGCGGCGTCCTGGGCCGACTTCGTCTGCGCGACTACATTGGCGTGGTCGCGATTCGTGTCGTCGTAAACGCCGTGGATGCCGCTGCCGCAGAGGATGTCGTGGAACTCGTTGAAACAGGTCCGCTTCCAGGAGTGCTCGAACTCGGCCGCGGGGTACGGGACGCCGTAACCCATCGCAATGGAGGAGAACGCCTCGGAAGCGAAAAGTGAGTTCTCGCAGTCGCGGTTGTCCTTCTTGGCGTCGGCGTGCGACGTGTAGCAGCCCTCGAACACGTACTGCAGATCGCTTGCGTGCACGGGGAGGTTCGGTGTGGACTTGATGCGGTCTACGTAGGCGCGCGCGGAGGTGAACTCGACTTTGGGATAGTCGGTGCGCTGCTGGAGCGCGATGGCGTTGTCGAGCATCTCTCGCGTGGGACCGCCGCCGTGGTCGCCGGCCCCGAAAGGCTTGAGGTAGTCCTTGATGCCAGTCTGCTTGGCGAAACCGAGCGCGCTGGTGGCGATCGCTTTACCATCGATGCCGCCGTTGTAGTCCGGAAAGTTGTAGGCAAGGATGCGCGAGCCATCAGGCGCTTGCCACCAGAAGACGGGCTTGCCGATCCCACAGCGCATGAAGAAAATGGAATCGATGCCGCTTTTGGAGAAGATCTGCGGCAGGGTCCAAACGTGGCCGAAGTTGTCCGGCAGCCAGCCGACGGTCGGCTCTACGCCGAACTCGCGCTTGATGAAGCGGTTGGCGAGGAGCAGGGAACGGACGAGCGCCTCGCCGGAGGACATGTTCGTGTCGCCCTCACTCCACATTGTGGCCGTGGACACATCCCACTGTCCGCGCTTGGCCCGCTCCTTGATCTCTGCGTAGAGGTCCGGGAAGCTGCGCTTCATTTCGTCGTAAGTGGCGACCTGGCTCTGGGCGAAAATCAGCGGATACTGATCCATAAGGTCGCAGGCGGTTGTGAAGGTGTTCTTGCAGACGTCAACGGTCTCGGGATACAGCCAGAGCCAAGCAAGGTCGATATGGGCGTGGCCGATCAGGGAGACTGTGATGCCCTTGCTTACCTCCGTGCCGATCGCGCGGAGCTCGGCCTCGCTGGCTGCGGCGGAGGCAAGGAAGGCGTCTACGTCGCCGGTCTCGAGCGCAGATGGGTCGACCTTGTCGAGCGCGCGGGCGATTCGGGCCGAATAAGGCGCGCCGGCGGGGTCGGTGGCGTCCTGCGCGATGAGCGCGCCCTGATACGCGTCCAGGACTGAAGCTGCGGCCGATCGGACGCTGTCGAGAGCGGAGTATTCGAGGCTTGACGAGAGAAGGCGACCGGGGCCGCCGGTGTTGATGCCCTTGATGGCGATGGCGAACTTCTGGCCAGGGACGGCGTTCTCCGTGATGACCGCGCTGCCCTGGTCCCAGTGGAATGGAGAAATCTCTTTGCCGTTGACGTAGATGACGCCGTCGTCATCGACGGCGCACCTGAAGGTGACCTTGCTGCCGGCAACGGACACGCCGCTGATCTTTTCTGGGACTGTGATGGTCGTGCGCAGCCACGCTGTGGGATCCTCGCCCCAGGAGAACTCGCCGCCGGTGTCGTCCGACTCCCATTTGGAGTCGTCGAATGCCGGGTCCTGCGCGTTGGCGATGTCGCCGACCTTGTAGCGCCACTGGAAATGGGCGGGCTTGATTATGTCGCTGAGAGCGGCGAGCTTGTCGGTCGCGGAACGGGCGGCCGGTGCAAGCATGCACAGGATTACGGCGCAGAGTGCGACTCTACGTAATGCCATTGAAGTACCTCGCTATCTCGTCTCGTGTGAACGACGGCAGTGGTGAGCCGTCAGTGAAAACCAATTCGTCTTTGTCGGCCGTCACGTCGCCAATGCGCGCGGCGGAGATGCCTTCGCGCTCGAATGCGGCCAGCAGGGCCGGGACGGAGTCGGGTTCGGCGGCGATGAGAAGACTGCCGGACGCGAGCAGACCGAGGGGGTCCAGCTTGAGCGCGTCGCAGATGGCTCGGCATTCGGGCAGGATCGGGATCGCGTCGCGGTCGATGATGATGCCCTTGACGGATGCGGACGTGAGCTCGCGTAGGGCCGTGGCAAGACCGCCCTCGGTGGGGTCGTGCATGGCTGTGACGCCGCCGGTTTGGATTGCGATGCGGGCATGGCGCAGGATGCAGATGCCGGGGTCGTCGAGGAACGATGCGGCGCAGGCGATGATCTCGCCACTGACTCCCGCGGGCTCCTCTTTGGCAAGGATGGCCGTGCCCTCGATCGCGATCGGGCCGGCGAGAATGAGCGCGTCCCCTGCCCCCGCGCCACCGGTGCGGATCAGACTTGGTTCGTCCGCTTCGCCGAGCATGCAGCCGGAGACGACGGTCTGGGAGACGGTCGATGTGATCTCGGTGTGGCCGCCGATGAGGGTGACGTCGACCTCGCGGCAGGCCTGCTCAATCTCAGTGAAGACGGATTCGGCGTCGGACTCCGTGCTGCCCTCGGGCAGAAGAATGGTCGCAAGGAAGTAGCGCGGGGTCGCGCCCAGGACAGCGATGTCGTTTGCGTTGACGGCGACTGCGTAGCGGCCGATGTGGTCGGTGGTGAAGGTGATGGGATCGGCCGCCGCAACGAGAACCTTGCCCTCGAAGCGCACTGCGGCGGCGTCCTCGCCATACGCGGGCCCGATGATCACGCTGGGGTCGGTGCGCGTACGAGAGAGGAGCGCGGTCAGGATTTCGGGTGGGAGTTTGCCGGTGTTCATTGCCTGTCCTCCGACTTGCGCCATGTGTGCGGGCGATCGATGGCAAGCAGAACGAAGCAGATCAGTTCCGGAATGGCACAGACCGGCCCTCCGTTACTGAGTGCATAGAGTGCCAAGGCACCGGTGACGAGAATCAGCGCGTAATAGCCGATCTCCCTGAAGAGGATGAGTAGGACGACCGGCAGCACGAAGAGCACCTTTATCACGACCAGTTCTGCCAACTCGCCCGGGGAATCAAGTCGCACCGGAAACAGCCCCAAGAGCAAGCATATCACCGCAGCCAGCTTTGTCGGCCACCTCAACGCTTGTAGACCTCCCCATTCCTGAACGCGGTCCAGGCGAGTTCGAAGGCGTCGTCACGCTCGGGGATCGGGCGGACGGGGACGCGGGTGATCTTGGATGTCGCATAGTCGGCTGACGTCAGCGAGATCTCGGCAATTGTCGTACGCAAGTCCAGGTTTTCCGGGACAAACTTGAATGGTTCGCCGGTCGCTGGGTTGATGAGGTCCGGGGAGATCACGTCGCCGTCGTCACGGGTGACCATGAACGAGCCGCGGCTGCCGCCGCCGGACGCGATGTATTCGACGATAGCGTCGAGGAACGCGACCTGCGCAAGGGCGAGGTGCTCGGCGCGGATGGCTGAGATCAGATCACGGCGGTTGGTGAGCTTGACCTCGCCTCGGTGGAGCTTACTGTATAGGTTGACGGCCTTTTCCTTGGCAGAGTTGGCTGTTTCGAGCTGGCGGATGTGGCCGGCGTAAAGCGACATGTTGTGCTGGATCGTTGAGATCGCTTCATCGGGCGAAACGCCTGTTGTGTTGGCGAGCAGGCGCGCCAGCTTGGCGTGCAGAATGGATAGCTGGTCGGCAAAGGCGTTCGCATCGGCTGGAGGCAGGTCGGCGCCGTAGACGTTGGCGATATACTCGGCGGCGCGGAGGCCGCCGGCCTGGCCGGCGTTGAGTGCCGATCCGCCGGGGCGCTTGACACCGTGCGTGCCCGCCAGCTCGCCAATGATGAACGTGTGCGGGATGTTCGACTGCCACCACTTGTCCACGACGAAACCGCCGTTGTGGTGCTGCGCGCAGACGTTGATCTCAAGCGGCTCGGTGCGAATGTCGATGCCGTGCTCGGTGTAGATGTCGATGGCGAGCGGGTTCATATGCTCCAGGCGCTGGATGGGCGTGGATTGCAGGGCCTCGTTGCGCTGGAGGTAGGTGAACGCCTCCTCGTCCATCGCGTTCAGGTCGAATGGCTCCTTGCCTTCGCCCGGGATGGGGTTGCGAGTGAAGTCCATGAACACGCGGCGGCCGAGGACCTGCGTTTCGTAGTAGACCAGCACGTCGATCAGCGATGACTGCTGGTCGGCGATGCGCTGCGGGTCGAACGGCCACTGGTAGCCCTTGAGGAAGATGTTCGTGGACATCTTCGCGGTCGAATCGAAGTACGGGGCGAGGAATTCGCGCTCGTTGTTGCCGTCGGCATCTGTTGAGAATATGCGCGGAACGACCTGCATGTATGTGCCGGAGACGTTCCAGCGGAACTTGGTGGAGGCAAGGCCGAACTGGGATTCGGTCAGGTTGTGCGCCGTCAGGCCCGCAGCGAGGGCGAGGCCGTGGATGCCAGTCTGGCCCTCGGGATAGACGCTCACCTCGTAGAGCCCGCCCGGTCCGCCCGCGGCGAGAACGAGATTCTCGCAGAGAAAGACCGTGAGGCCGAAGGTCGGGTCGTCGAGACGCGAGCGGTCGATGGTTACGATGCCCGAGAGACGCTGGTCGTCGGAGCATCGGGGTCTGGAGACCCCTCCTACACCGGCGGAAGCCTTGAGGATATGGGCGAGTTCATGCCTATCGAATATGCGGATGCAGTAGCGGTCCGTCTGGGCCTGGAGACATTCGCTCATGTATTTCGAGGTCTTGGGGCCGGCGGAGGTCGCGCGCTCGTAGGGGTCGTGGTCGGTCTTGTAGCCGATGTACGCGCCCTCGGGGTCGTGCGGGAATGGGACCCCGGCCTGAACGAGGTGGTAGAACTCCCTCAGCGCGCTCTCGCCCTCGGCCAGCGCGACGTCGCCATGCATGCAGCCAAACGCGGTCAGCGTCTTTGCGAAGTCCATCGCGGAATCGGCGACGGTGGGGCTGGTGCCGAGCTTGTAGTAGGTCTGCTTGTCAGAGCCGCTCATCCGAGACGCGCCGAGCTGCGCACCGGCCGTAACGATGGCAATGCGCTCCTCTGGATTCTCGACGCCATTGCCCTTCATGAATTCGTAGAGGTGAACGGCGCAGTTCATGCCCGCCGCGCCCGCGCCGACGATGACGGTGTTGAAGGTGTGGACGGGCGCTTCGGCCCCATTGGATAGTGTGATGGTCTGCATTTGTATATTCTAGCTGAACCGTGCGGATGCGGCAACCGCGCTTCTGCCTTCGATTGAAATCGAGGCTACGCGAACGAAGTCGACCTTCGTCGACTATGGTCATCGAGAGCGCAACAGTGTTACGCTTGACAGCGTAACAGTGTTATGTTACACTGCGTGCGATGGAAGACGTTGAGGAGATATCAAAGAAGGACCTGCTGCGAGAGACGGGGATATCCTACGGCCAGTTCTACCGCTGGAAACGGATGGGGCTGATCCCGGAGGCGTGGTTCCGGCGGCGATCGACGTTTACAGGTCAGGAGTCGTTCCTGCCGCGGCGGCAAGTGCTCGAGCGGATCGCGCGGATTCAAGAGCTCAAGGATGGCCTCTCGCTCGACGAGATCGGGGAGATGCTGTCGCCGAATGCCGTTCGCAGGAGTTGCACGGTGGCCGAGGCCCGCCGGATGCCGGCGTTCAAGCGAGCCGTCGAGCTTCTGTCGGGAACCGCGGACGCTGGCGTCCTGCGCCATCTCGACCTTCTGGCGCTGACGCTCGCGGAGCACCTGCTGTCCGAAGGGTTGGCCAAGGACCGGGTGAGACTGGCCTGTGGGGTGCTGTTGGAGCGATTCGACGATCTGCCTGACGGAGGTGCGGGCGCAACACTGATCGTCGGGGCACGCGACGGATCGGCGTTCGCGGCAATGTGCACTGGAAAGTGCGTTTTCGACGCGGGCACAGCGGTGCTTGCATCGGTGGATATGAGCAAGCTAGTGGAGGACCTGAACGTCGCGCTGCGCAATGCAGAGGTGGCGTGAGAGGAGACATTATGGACACGCAAGACCTGGGAAACATCAACATCTTCGGACGTCGCCTCTATGCCCAGGACTTACAGCGTCACTTTCTCAGGCACGTTGTCAAGCGCGTAGAAGTCTGTCTGGATGCGGTCGGGATAGACCTTCCAGATGCGAAGACCGACTACGGGCGGCTTGGCGACGGACTTGCTGATGGGACCGCAGGAGATCTCGGTGAGCTTGCGGTCCGTGGCGGTCAGGTCGTAGTGCAGGTGGCCGGAGATGTTGTACTCGACGCCATACTTGTCCATCAGGTCCAGGTAGTCCTGGCGAACAGCCAGAGGCACGTTCTGATACTTGTCCGGTTCATTGGGGTCCTTGAGGAACCAGGGCTGATGCGTGCAGACGAAGATGTGTGTGGCTTTGGCGGTCTCGGCGCCCTCGAGTTCGGATTCGAACCACTTGCGCTGCACGTCGCGAAGGCCGTCGTCGGTGCCTTTGCCGATGAGCGGTGTGTCCAAAACGATGAACCGCGTGCCGCTGATCGAGAAGCTATAGTGGTCGTCGCCGAAGAGCTTTTGATACGAGCGGATATCGGCGGCGGTGGGAGCCTGGCCGACATCGTGATTGCCCGCCACGAAATGCAGCGGAATGCTCGGAGCGATCTCGTGAGCGACTTTCCAGAACTCGCGGATCTGCTTGGGATCGTGTGTGGCGTGGGTCATGTCGCCGGAAATGAGCACGAACGCGGGCTTGAGGCGATTGATGTCCGCGACGGCCTGCTTGAGATGGTCTATCTCGACGGTCATGTCCTTGTTGCCGGTCGTGAAACCAAGTTGTGGATCGGCGAGTTGGACGAAGAAGAAGGGGGCGTTCGCGGCGAAGGCCGCAGTGGCGAGTAATGCCAGCAGAATGAGTGCCGTCGAGAGTGTTCGTAAGTACTTCAATTGGTCCTCCAAAGGCTTGCCGCGCCCGGCCGTCCTTCGATACGGCGCACAAACCGCGCCTACTCAGGACTGGCGGGCTACCGAATCCCGAACCAACGCTGCTAGATCCAGAACAGCGACTCTCATTTGCCGCCCATGCCGGACAGCTTGATGCCCTCGACGAAGTAGCGCTGGTTGAATATGAACAGCAGCAGGACAGGGATCAGCGCGATCATCGAACCCGCCATGAGCTGGGTGTAGTTGGTTGCGTGCTGGCCGACGAAGTAGCGCAGGCCGATGGGCAGCGTGCGCAGCGGTTCGGTGATCGTGACGACCAGCGGCCACATGTAACTGCCCCAGAAGCCCATGAACGTGAACGTCGTCAGCGTGGCCAGCGCGGGCTTGGAAAGCGGCAGGGTCACGCGCATCCAGATGCCGACATGGCCGGAGCCGTCGATCTTGGCGGCGTCCTCGAGTTCGCTCGGGAGGCCCATGAAGAACTGCCGGAGCATGAACGTCCCATACGCGCTGAACAGCCCCGGAATGATCAGGGCCTGGTAGGTGTCGATCCAGTGCAGTTTCCTCATGATCACGAACACGGGAATCATAGTCACCGAGCCTGGGATCATCATCGTGGCCAGATAGGCAAAGAACAGCTTGTCGCGGCCGGGGAAGCGCAGTCTGGCGAACGCATACGCAGCCAGCGAACTGGTCAACACCTGGCCGAACGTACCCACAATCGCTACGAAGAAGCTGGACAAATACAGGCGCAGGAAGCTGATCTCGTTCCAAGCGTCGGGGTAGTTGCCCCACCAGGCACGGATCTTCTCGCCGTGGACAATCGTGTCGCGCCAGAGGAAGTGATCGGGCAGCCACTTAATGCCGCCACCGGCAGCAAAGACCTCGCCGGGCTGCTTGATGGACGTGAGCGCCATCCAAAGGAACGGCACGAGCATGGTGATCGCACCGACTGTGAGCAGCAGATAGACCGCGATGTTGCCGAACAGCCGGGACCTAATCATACGTCACCACCCTTCCGCCGAGCTTCCATGTGGCGAGCGTCAGCACGAGAATCACGGCAAACAGGAACCAAGCCACCGCGGAAGCGTAGCCCATGTTGAACTTCTCGAAAGCGGTCTGGTAGAGGTAGTACTCGATGGTCGTCGTGCTGCCCGCCGGGCCGCCGCCGGTCATCACGTTCGCGGTCATGAATCCGGTCTGGAACCCGCCGATGATGCTCATGATGAGGATGAAGAACGTGGTCGGACTGATCATCGGCCACGTCACAGCCCAGAATTTCTGCCACGGCCCCGCACCGTCGATCTCGGCGGCCTCGTAGTATGAACTCGGCACGCCCTGCAGCGCGGCAAGGTAGAGTATGGTGTTGTAGCCGCCAAGCCCGCCCCAGAGGCCCATCAGGATGAGAGCGGGTTTGGCCCAGAAGGTCGTGCCGAGCCAGTCCGGCGGGTTTGCGATGCCAATGGAGCGCAGCGTGGTGTTGATGAGGCCGATATCGGAGTTGTAGAGATACTTCCAGAGGATCAGCATAGCGACCCCGGAGCAGACGGCGGGCAGGAAGTAGATGGTGCGGTAGATGACGATGCCCCTGAGCTTGCGGTTCATCATCAGAGCGGTGATAAGGCTGCCCGCCATTCCGATTGGAATGCCGATCATCAGGAAGACAGTGTTGCCGACGTACTGCCAGAAGAAGGGATCATTGGGCGCCAGCCGGCCGTGCTCGCGGTGGAACCACAGCAGGCTGCGGAAGTTGTCCGCGCCCACGAACGTCGGAGCCCTGAAGATGTTCCAGTGCATAAACGACATCACGAGCGAGATGATGACGGGGATCGACGTGAACGCAAGGAACCCGATCAGGTTTGGGGTCAGGAACCCATACGCGGCCATTGTCTCGCGTCTGCGGGCCGATATTGCCTTCTTCGAAGTCTTGGTCTTCATCAGGCTCTTTCATCACGAAAGCACGAAAGCGGGAAACACGAAAAGGGAAATCCGGGGGTCTCTTCTGTGCTTTCTTCCTTTCGTGTTTTCGTGATTGGTATCCCTTCTCTAGTCCAGGAAGTTGGGGTTGGCGAGGTTGCGGCGGATTATTGCGTTGATGCGGTCCGCGATGCGGTCGCACGCCTGGTCCGGGCTCTGCTCCTTGAGCCACATCCTGTCCAACTCCACACCCATTATCGCGCTCACGTCCAGGTTGTTGATATACGGCGAGAACTCCTGTACACGGGCGTACTTCATTTCGTTTAGATGGACCTGGTTGCTGCGCTCGTGTGGATACTCGGGATTGTATGCAAACGCATTCTTGATGGCGGGATCGTCCACGGTGGGAATGCCGTCGCCGTAGTTGGCGACAAGAAGCTGATTGTCCTTGCCCAAGAGGTGGGATATGAAAGTCAGGGCCGCGGCACGGTTGGGAGAGGTCTTCGGAATCGCGTAGCACTTGCTGGCGAGAAGCGTCACGCGGTTTGGACCGTGCGGAACGCTGACTACGTCCCAGTCGAGATCCTTTTCCTCGCGATACTGGATAGCCATCCAGCGGCCTGATATGTTCATCGCGACCACGGAGGAACGAAACAGCAGCGCGTCGCCGCCCCATGCGCCCGTCGGCGACATAGACTGTGCCTCGCTCGAGGTGGGCATCACATGGTACTTGAGGCGAAGATCGGCCCAGTAGCGGATACCTTTCTTGACCTCAGGTGAGTTCATCAGGCAGCGCTTGCCATCCGGGCTGAAGAGGTGGCCGTTGTACATCCAGACGAAGAACCACCAGTCGCTGTTGTTGATATTCAGCCCCTTGACGAGCACCTTGCGGCCGTTGAGCATGCGGTGGCCGGAGAGCTTCTTTGCGGCGGCGAGGCAGTCATCCCAGGTCCAGCCCGGTTTGGGATACGGAATGCCGGCCTCGCGGAAGAGCTTGCGGTTGTAGAAGAGCACGTAGGGCCCGCAGTTTTCGGGGACGCCGACTATCTTGCCCTGGAAGCGGATGTATGGGTCAAGGGCGGGATAGATCCTGTCCACGGGAATGCGATACCGATCAACATAGGGTGTGAGGTCGAGAAGCACGCCGTTGCGCGCGAAAAGCCGGATCGACTGCGGGTCGTACAGCGCCATCACGTCGGGCGGAACGTCGCCGGCGAGCTGAGTGAGCAGCCGCTGGGCATCCGCGCCGGGGTCGCTGATGACATCGATCCTGGGGTTCTCGCGCTCGAAGAGCTTGACTTGCTCTTTGCGGATGGGGTTGGGATCGACACACCAGCGGATGACGGTCTTGCCTTTGACCGTGGGATGCGCGGTGGTGACGAGATACACGCCCAGCGCGATTGTCAGCGCAGCGCCAAGCACAGCGCCTATGATGCCCAGTATTCGAGCCCTACCATCATCACCCACATTACTATTCTAGCTGAACGATTGCGACTCGGCAACCTCCGTTTGAGGTCTTCGACTGAAATCGAGGCTATGCAGACGAAGCGCCTACACGGACTGGGGAGGTAGAAGTATCGTGTTATCGATGAGGCGTGTGGCGCCGATGCGAACGGCAAGAAGGACGACGGCGGGGCGGTCTATGGCTTCGATCGGGAGCAGCGTTTCGGCGTCGACGACGACTGCGTAGTCGGTCTTTGCCAGCGGCTCGGAGTTCAGACGGGATCGAACCAGGGACTGGATCGCGGCCGCACTGCGTTCGCCGGATCTGAAGGCGCACCGGGCAGCATCGATAGACCGGCTGAGTATCAGGGCGGCGCTGCGCTCGTCGGCGCTGAGATAGCGGTTGCGGGAGGAGAGCGCGAGGCCGTCGGATTCGCGGACTATGTCTACCGGCACGATCTCCAGCGGCATATCGAGGTCGCGGACCATCTTGGTGATGACCTGAAGCTGCTGGTAGTCCTTGCGGCCGAAGTAAGCACGGGTGGGCTGGAATATGTTGAAGAGCTTGGCGCAGACCGTCGTGACACCGCGAAAATGCGTGGGTCTGAACTCGCCCTCGAGCATCTGCGTGAGCCCGCCGACCTCCACACAGGCGTCGAAGCCCTCGGGATACATCTCTTGCGCATTTGGCGCGAAGATGAGGTCGACCCCGACCTCGCGGCACATATCCGAGTCGGCTTCGAGCGTACGGGGGTACTTGGTGAAGTCCTCGGACGGCCCGAACTGCGTGGGGTTGACGAAGATGCTGACCGCGACGAAGTCGCACTGCTCGCGCGCGCGACGGACGAGCGTGAGGTGACCCTCGTGCAGCGCGCCCATGGTGGGCACGAGGCCGATGGACTTGCCTTCGCGACGGGCGGCGGCGATGCAGCTGCGGACTTCAGAGATGGTGTGGACAAGTGTCATAGCAAGTTTGCGTTCGACGCAGCGGGCCGGATTTCCTCGTGGACGGAGGTCCCGGGATCGCGTAGCCGTCTTCGTCCGTCTTGAGCAGGCCCTTGGAGCAGTCCAGAAGGATCGTCTACTGAGACATCATGCAGTCTACGTTACGAGACAGGGCCTCAGCCATATCACTTGCGCTCAGGGTACTTGCGGTCCTTGACGTCGGTGTTATACTCCTTGAAAGCATCCAGCGTGGTCTGCCACATGTTGGTGTAGGTCTTCACGAAGGACGGGACGTGGCCGTCGTAAAGGCCGAGAATGTCGTGACTGACGAGGACGTGACCGTCGCAGTCGGGCCCGGCACCGATGCCGATGGTGGGCACGGCGAGGCTCGCAGTGATCTCCTTGGCGAGCGCGGCAGGGATCGATTCGAGAACGATCGCAAAAACGCCGGCGTCCTGCAGCGCGAGGGCCTCGCGTCGGATGCGGTCCGCGTTGGCCTCGTCCTTGCCCTGCATCTTGAACCCGCCGAACTGGTGGACGGACTGCGGCGTGAGGCCGACATGGCCCATCACGGGGATGCCGATATCGACGACGCGGCGGATCGTGTCCGCGATGTGGTCGCTGCCCTCCATCTTGACGGCCTGCGCCCCACCCTCGCGGATCAGCCGGCCCGCGTTGCGGATAGCCTCGTCCTGGTTGACCTGGAACGAGAGGAACGGCATGTCTGCCACGACGAGCGCCCTCGCGGCGCCACGCGCGACGGCGGCGGAGTGGCGAACCATGTCCTCCATCGTGACCTGAAGCGTGTTCTCGTAGCCGAGCACGACCATGCCCAGCGAGTCGCCGACAAGCAATACGTCGATGCCTACCTGATCGGCGATCTTCGCCCACGGATAGCCGTAGGCGGTTATGACCGATATCTTCTCGCCCGCGGCCTTCATATCCATCAGGCCCGGAGCCGTTACTCTTCTCTGATCCATGCCTCACCCCCGGAGATCACGGAAGCACGAAAGGAAGAAGACGCGAAAGGGATTCCTCCGGAACCTCGTGCGGTTCCCTTCTTCGTGCTTTCCCAATTTCGTGTTTTCGTGATTGGGATTTCACTCTGCGCTTAGTGGCTTGAGTGCCGATCCAGTATACCACCCAAACAGGCTTGATAGGAATGCCACGTTGCCACCGAAGAGTAATACCTGCTTGAACGCCTGGGGTTCGTACATCAGCGCGGAAAGGCAGACGACGCCGAGCACGAGGCCGAATACGGTCAGCACGGACCTGGAGAGAGACCCCTGCAGCGCACCGAAGACTATGTAGAACCCCGCCGCGCCGAGGAAGAAGAAGCCGGAGCCGATCAGCAGTATTAACCCTACCGGCACGAGCGCCCAACTCCCGCCTGAGTTGTCGAAGACGAGTTCGTCGTCGGGGTTGCACAGGAAGCCGTTGGCGCTGAGCACCGCGCCTCCGACGGCGGATGCGGCGGCCATCAGCGCGACGAGGTTCCAACTCCACATCGAGACCTGCGGGATGTAGGTCTTCAGCCAGGGAATGGGCGTGCCGGGGTAGACCTTGATCAGGAAGATCAGGAAGAAGGCGGCGGTCAGCCACATGGCGTTGACGACGCGGGACTTCTTGGGGTCCGGCACGGATTCATACGCTCGCTGCGCCGTGACGTGCTTGTCCATTAGCTGCAGAAGCTTGCGCTGGCTGTCGGCGTCGGCTGGATTGAACTGGACCGCAAAGGTATAGCGCTTGATGGCGGCGTCGGTCTTGCCCTGCGCGCGGTAGATATCGCCGAGGATCGCATTGGCGCGGGCGTTTCGGGGGTCCATCTGCAAGGCCTGCTTGCAGAGCTGGGCGGCGGCGTTCAGGCGTTTGCCGATGAATGCGAGCTGCGCGTCCTTGAGAAGCTGTGAGACGCTGCGAGGGGCGTGCGGCGGCGGCTGGGTTGCCGCTCCGGTCGCATTCGGCCGTGCGGTCTGAGTCGCCTGGTGTTGTGATGCACGCTTCGCGCGGATCACGTCGTCGAGGTCGAGCGACTCGTCGTAGGACCTGCGGCGGGATGAGTCCTTGAGAACCTCGTAGGCCTCGTTGATCTGGATGAAAAGCCGGTGCGAGGTAGTCTTGTCCACGGCGACATCCGGGTGGTACTTGCGCACCAGCTCGCGATAGCGGCGCTTGATCTGCTGCAGGGACGCGTTGCGCGGAAGCCCGAGGACCTCGTAGTGGGTGCGGGTGGTTCTCATTGGTTGGCCGACTTCTCGATGCTACTGAAGTAGCCACCGTACGCTTGGATCGCGACAACGAGGACTACTCCCGCAGCGACGAGGATCATCAGCACGAAGAGGGCGATGCCGATCTTATGGATCGACGAATCGACCTCGTCGTCCATATAGTCGGCCACCTTCTCCAGGACGGAGTCGGAGCTGCCGGATCGCTCGCCAATCATGAGCATGTCCAGCACCATAGGAGAGACCACGCGTGTGCGGGTGAGGGATTCGGTCAGCCCTTGGCCGGACTGCAGCGCAGGAATAGCGCACTTCACGCCGCGACCTATGAAGAGGTTGCCAGACGCATCAGCGGCGATGTCGACGCTCTCGGCGAGCGACATTCCAGCAGCATAGAGCACGGCCAAGGCACGGCTGAAGCGCGACATCGCAATCTTGCGCGCGTTACCGCCTATCACCGGAATGTTGGACTTGATGCAATCCCAAACCAGGCGAGGCGTGTAGAACTGGAACATAAGCTTGAGAATAACAACGATGGCCAGGATGCAGAGCGCCTTGCGAAGCAGCCCTGGGCCGACAACAGCCAGAAATGGCCCGCCGCCCTGGTTTATGAGCAGGGCAAAGTGCGGCAGGCTCGCCTGGACGAAGACGGCGAAGATAAGGATCAGCACGGGATAGATCAGCGCTTTGGCGATCAGCGCGCGGATCTTAAGCTCGTACTCGAGGTAGGTGGCGATGCGATCGACCATGCGGTCGAGCAGTCCCCCACCCTCACCGGCGCGGACGAGCGCGATCTGGATCCGGCTGAAGACCTTGGGGTAGCGCCGCATCGTGTCGGAGAGCTTGCCGCCGCGCGAGACGTTCTCGCGCATTTCGGCGATGATGACGCCGAAGCGGCCGCGCTGACGGTTCTCCTGGCTTCGAAGCGCCTCGGAGAGGGCCATACCCGCAGCGAGCATCGTGGCGAGCTGGCGGTAGAACAGCGCGAGCATCTTGATGTTGACGCCGGTCCAGATGGGGTAGATGAGATAGCGCGCGAACGCGTTGCCGGCCTCCATATTGGGCTGTGCCTGGGATCGAGCCTGCTCCCGGGCCTGTCGTATGTCCATCGGCAGGTGGCCGAGCTCGCGGATCATCTCAGCGGCGCCGTGCTCGTCGTCGGCGGAGACGGTGCCGGTGACAGTGGCGCCCGATCTGTCTTTTGCTTTGTAGTCGTAGATCGGCATACTTGTTACCAGTCTATTCCCAGGCCCTTGGGCAGCTTGACGAAGTAGGAGTAGACCATGATGATAGTGGCAATGCCACTCACGGCGATCTGGCTCGTGATGAGTAGGCTGATCGACCACGCGCGGCCGATCGCCCTACTGTGGTCGGCGCGCTCCTCGTAGATGCGGGAAAGCTGGCCCAGGGACTCGGGAAGCCGGCCTGACTTTTCGCCAACCTCCGCCATACCCACGTCCTCCATCGCAAACACACCGGACGACTGGAAGAGATCGGCGGCGCGCTCGACGTTGGGATGCCGCACGCGCGCGGCCTTGAGCTTGCGGGCGATGTCGTTGTTCTTCACGGTCAGGCTAGCCGCGTCCCAGGCCGTACCCGGGCTTATGCCTGCCGTGTAGAGCATATCGAGCACATGCAGGAACCTTGCCAGCCCTCGGTACTTGTGAAGATTGCCCCAGACGGGAACGTGCACGAGGATGCCATCGAGCGCGAGTCTGACCGAGGGGACGCGCTTTATCGAGGTCCACGCGATGAAGAGTGCGGTAACTGCAATCGCAAGGGGTGTCCACCTCAACGTAATCGCGGTGACGCGGGTTATGATGTCAGTGAGCGATGTGTTCATGGTGTTCAGCCACGAACTGACGTCGCAGAGCGGCAATATGATCACACATGAGACGATCGTAAGCTTGGTTATGAACCACCAGAGCCCGCCGGCGCGTGTGTCGGAGGCCTCCCTCTCGAGCTCGAACGCGACTTCCTCAAGGGCGATCTCAAGCTTACCGGACATCTCGCCAGCCCACACTGAGGCCGTTGCCCACACGGGGAACACGCCCGGATGCGCGGCCATCGCGCCGGAGAGCTTCTGCCCGCTCTGGACCGCGTCGCGCATCCGCGGCAGAACACGCGCGAGATGCTTCTGGCGCGTAAATGCAGCAAGGTCGACAAATGATTGGTGGAGGGGGATGCCTGACTTGACGAGAGTCGATAGCTGTCGGAAGAACGCGGCCAAGGTCGAAAGTGGGACGGCAGATCGCACCGACACCGGCGCCCCGGGGGGAGCGGCAGCCGGCGTGGCTGAGGAGGTCGGCTGTGGGCGAGCCACGGCGGTCTGCACGGTACGCGACTGGTTCGCCGGGTAGACGGCGCGCGCGGAGTAGCCCATTTTCGTGAGCCTGTCCGCGACCTGGCGTTCGTCCGAAGCGTCCATCGCTCCGTGAAGAACGCGGCCAGCCTTATCTACAGCTTCGTATCTGAACAGTCCCATGGCAGTTGTTAGCTATTGGTTATTAGTTGTTGGCTGCCAGCCGTCAGCGGTGGCCCACGAGGGATCGCGGAACAAGGCTATGCCGGCTCGGTCGACGCAACTCGCTGCATCGCGTGCAGTCACACCGGGCGCAATCTCGACGCCCGGGGCGATCTCCGCCAACGGAATCAGGACGAAAGCCCTATCGAGTATACGCGGATGCGGGATGATGAGTTCGTCTTCCGCGATCCGCACATCCTCGTAGAGCAGAATATCTATGTCTATGACTCTCGGACCCCACCTGGTTGTTCTCTCACGCCCCGACTCATGCTCGATTTTTCGGCAGATGGCGAGGAGCGCACGAGGGTCGAGTTCGGTCTCGACTCGAATGACGGCGTTGAGGAAGTCCGGCTGGTCCAGCACTCCGACCGGCTTGGTCACGTAGAGCGAGGACGCCGCCGTAACCTCGCATCCGCGCTCGCGCAGCGTCGCTACAGCAGCGCGCAGGTTCGACTCCGTGTCGCCGATGTTGGCCCCGAGACCGAGATACGCCGTTCGCTTCATGCCGTGCACATTATAGCAGAAGCCGTCGGCATTCAGCTATCAGCTTTCAGCGAGCGTGCCGAGGGGCTGACGGCTGATAGCTGATAGCTTCTTCGGGTACACTCATTATGTAGACGCATTGGGAGGCGTTATTATGTGGCGGTTCAGTGCGAATTCAGCAAAGTGGATGGCACCAGTTGCGCTGGTGTTCAGCATAATGGGCATCTCGGCTGTGGCTGTGGCGCAGCCATGTCCGGTCGGAGGCTACGCGATCCCGGCGTGCCCCGTCCAGACAGACCAGGTGATACAGGATCAGGTGATATCGAGGCTGTCAGGGTCGGTGGCATCAGCGCGGTATCCCATCACGGTCACTGTGTGCAACGGCGTCGTGGTTCTGCGAGGTATGGTCCAGACGGCAGGCAAGCGGGACCTCGCGAACCTGTTCGCGTGGAGCGTGAACGGCGTGATCGACGTTCAGAACTACCTGAACGTGGACCCCAAGACCGCGGACGATATGATACTGCTCGCCGAAGTCCGCCGCGCATTCAATAAGTCGGCAATCAACGCCAAACGAATCCAGGTGCGCACGAATGACGGTGTCGTGGAACTGGACGGAACCGTTAGCAACGACGTGGATCGGTGGAACGCGACGGATGTCGCTGCTTCCGTGCCGGGAGTAACGGCGGTTCACAACAACATAAGCGTATATGGTGACAATGGGTCGCCGTTCTAGAGGTTAGAAGTTAGACACCGGACGTGAAAAGCCCCGGCTCGGTGTCGAGTCGGGGCTCTTTGTTGTCATTACGGCAGCCTCAGAGGATTACTCGTCCTCGGAGGGCTGGTCATCGCCGTCATCCGAGTCGTCGAGGACGGGCTCTTCGCCGGCCTGGTCGTCGATCTCCTCATCGGGATCGGACTCCTCTTCGTCAACGTCGCCGAGTGCCGCGCCGAGGCTCTTGATGATGTCCGTATCCTCGAGTTCGTCCTCGCTCTCCTCGAATTCCTCGGACTCGTCGCCGCCCTCGCCAGGCAGTATCTCGTCGAGATCGAGATCGGCCTCAAGCAGGCTCTCGGCCTCCTCTTCGTCGGTGTAAGTGGGCCGGAAGAGCTCGCGGGCGGTCGTGATGATCTCGCCCTCCTGGTCCGTTACCTCGAGTGCCCGGTACCTAGGAAGACCAGTTCCCGCAGGAATCAGACGCCCGATGATGACGTTCTCCTTGAGCCCGACCAGGTTGTCGCGCTTGCCCTTGACGGCGGCGTCGGTGAGAACCCTGGTGGTCTTCTGGAACGACGCGGCGCTCAGGAAGCTGTCGGTGGCCAGCGATGCCTCGGTGATACCAAGCAGCACCCACTCGGCCGTGGCTTCGGTGCCGCCCAGGTCGCGAACACGAGTGTTCTCATCGTCGAAGTCGAACTTGTCGACGATCTGGCCGGGCAGGAACCGGGTGTCGCCGGACTCCAGCACCTTGCGCTTCTTGAGCATCTGGCGAACGATGATCTCGACGTGCTTGTCATTGATGTCAACGCCCTGGGACTTGTAGACGCTCTGGATCTCGCGGACGAGATACTCCATGACGCCTCGCACACCCTGCAACTCGAGAACCTTATGCGGATCGAGCGGGCCTTCGGTCAAGCGGTCGCCCGCCTGAACTTCCTGGCCAACCTGAACCTCCAAGTTGCCTCGGTAAGGCACCAGGTGGGTCTTGCGAAGTCTGACTACCTCGACGCCCGCATCCTTGATCTTGCGGGCGAGCTTCTCGGTCAGCTCCGTGCCAGCCTCGACAAGTGTCTCGCCGTTCTTGGGGTTGATGATGTCATCAACAGTGATCTCGCCGGCGAGCATGCTCGTATCGAACGTCGGCATCTCAGTGTGAATGACCACGCGCTTGAGACCACGGGTCTCGATGTCGGTAACGGTGCCCGCGACTTCGGTGATAATCGCCTGCCCCTTGGGCTTGCGAGCCTCGAAGAGCTCGACTACCCTCAGAAGACCTCTCACCTGGTCCTCAAGCACCTTCAGAACCGCCTGGACCGCTCTTACGCGCTCGCGTTCCATTCCCTGGTCACCATCTTCGAAAGATACGAGACCCCGTCGAATGTCGTCATGAAGGTCGCGCAGCGATTCCTGCTTCTTCTTCTTGACTTCCGCGACTCCGGTAAGGTACTTGCCCGCGACGCCTCCCGTGTGGAAGGTTCTCATCGTAAGCTGCGTGCCCGGCTCGCCGATCGACTGCGCGGCGATGATACCCACGGCGGTGCCGGATTCGACGGCCCGCCCGATCGCCATGTCGCGACCGTAGCACTTGGTGCAGATTCCCTGGCGCAGCTCGCAGGTCAGCGGCGAGCGGATTCCGACCCGGGTGATGCCGGCCGCGTCGATTGCCTTGGCCATATCATCAGTGATAATCTCGCCAGCGGCCACAAGCGGCTCGTCCTGGCCCGGAACGAAGATATCTTCGAGCGCGGTCCGACCTCTAACGCGGTCGGCCACGGTCTCGATCACGTCTCCGCCTTCCTCGATCAGTGACACATACACGCCATTCGCGGTTCCGCAGTCGTCGCCGCGGACAATCACGTCCTGGGCAACGTCCACGAGCCTCCGGGTCAGGTAGCCCGCGTCTGCGGTTCGCAGGGCGGTATCGGCCAAACCCTTTCTGGCGCCGTGCGTCGAGATGAAGTATTCGAGAACCGAAAGGCCCTCGTGGAAGTTCGACTTGATAGGCAGGTCCTCGATGAGGTTGCCGAACGGGTCGCTCATGAGACCGCGCATACCGGCAAGCTGGGTAATCTGCCTGGTGGAACCTCTGGCGCCCGAGGTCGTGATGATCGAGATCGGGTTGAAGGCGTCGAGTCCGCTGAGCAGGGCGTCCGCAACGTCTTCCGCCGCTCGGGTCCACAACTCCAGAACCTGCTGCTTGCGTTCGGACTGAGTGATCAGACCTCTCGCATACGCCCGGTTCTTCTTGGCGACCTCGTCCTGCGTACGCTCGACGATCTCATCTCGCTTGGACGGAATGTCCATGTCAGTCATCGAAATCGTCATGCCCGCGAATGTCGAATAGCGGAACCCGGTCTCCTTGAGATCGTCAAGAAGCTTCACGGTACGCTCGTGACCATTCTTCTCGTAGCACTCGGTGACAAGCCACGACATCGTCTTCTTATCGATCGGCTTGTCTATGTAGCGCATGTTGCGCGGCAGAGCGTTGTTGAAGAGCAATCGCCCGACCGTGATCTCACGCATTTCGAGCTCGTCAGTGTCGTGTGACTTGGGAAGCCGCACATGGATCGGATCGTGAAGATCGACGAGGCCGTTGCGGTACGCAAGCAGCGCGTCCTCTTCGTCCGAGAATACCTTGGGCTTGTAGTCCTCCGGCAGGTCCTCTCGCTTCATCGTCATGTAGAACGACCCCAGAACGATGTCCTGGATCGGCGCGACTATCGGCCGGCCATCCGCGGGCGAGAAGAGGTTGTGCGTCGAGAGCATCAGGATTCGAGCTTCGGCCTGCGCCGACGCCGACAGAGGCACGTGAACCGCCATCTGGTCGCCGTCGAAGTCCGCGTTGAACGCGTGGCAGACCAGCGGGTGAAGCTGGATTGCCTTGCCGTCAACGAGGATCGGCTCAAACGCCTGGATTCCGAGCCTGTGCAGGGTCGGAGCGCGGTTGAGCATGACAGGATGCTCGCTGATGACCTCCTCGAGCGCGTCCCAAACCTCGGGCTTCATCCGGTCGATCATTCGCTTGGCGGTCTTGATGTTCGAGGTGTATTTCTTCTCGACGAGAGTCTTCATCACGAACGGCTTGAAGAGCTCCAAAGCCATCTCGCGCGGCAGCCCGCACTGATGCAGCTTAAGAGACGGACCGACCACGATGACCGATCTTCCGGAGTAGTCAACGCGCTTGCCGAGCAGGTTCTTTCGGAACCGGCCTTCCTTGCCCTTGAGCATGTCGGAAAGGCTCTTGAGCGGCCTGTTGTTGGAGCCGACTACGGGGCGCGTGCGCCTGCCGTTGTCGATCAGCGCGTCCACGGCCTCCTGCAGGAGCCGCTTCTCGTGGTTGATGATCGATTCGGGCGCGCGGATCTCCGTGATCTTCTTGAGCCGGTTGTTTCGATTGATGATTCGGCGATAGAGATCGTTGAGGTCGGAGGTCGCGAACCGGCCACCGTCGAGCTGGACCATCGGCCGCAGCTCGGGCGAAATGACCGGAATGCAGTCGAGAATCATCCACTCCGGCCTGCTCTTGGAGATGATGAACGCCTCCGCCACTTCGAGGCGCTTGATCGCGCGAGCGCGCTTAGGACCGGTGGTCTGGGCGATCTCCTTTCGGAGTTCGCGAGCAAGCTTCTCGATATCGATCTCGCTGAGGAGTTCCTTGATCGCCGTTCCACCGAGGCCCGCGCGGAAGGAGTTGCGCAGATCGACATCCAGCCGGTCCGACAACACTTCCAGCAGCCGCTCGATTGCGCGGTACTGGTCCTCCGTGACGAGTTCCTGCTTCTGAACGGTCTCAAGCAGCTTGAGGGTCGCGTGCAACTCGTCCACGTGATCCGCGGCATCGCGCTCCTCGGCCTTGATGCGCTCGTTGAGCTTCTTCTCGTGATCTTTGCGCTTCTTGTCGTCCCAGTCGGCGTTCTCTTTCTCTTCCTTCGCAGCTTCCTTGCGGAGGGCAGCTATGTTCTCGTCGCGCAGCTTGGCGACGTCCTCGGCCGCGGCAGCGACGGCGGTCCGTATCGCCTCCATGTGCTCGTTGATCGCGGGGCGGTCAACGTAGGTCACGATGTAGGACGCGAAATAGAGGACGCGCTCCAGCGGCCTCGGCGACATGTTGAGCAGCAGGCTCATCGGGCTCGGAACGCCCTTCAGATACCAGATGTGGCTGACGGGCGCGGCAAGCTCGATGTGGCCCATGCGCTCGCGCCGGACCTTGGAGCGAGTGACCTCGACTCCGCACCTGTCGCACACTATGCCTTTGAACTTGACCTTCTTGTATCGTCCGCAGTGGCACTCCCAGTCCTTGACCGGACCAAAGATGCGCTCGCAGAAGAGGCCGTCGCGCTCGGGCTTGAACGTCCTGTAGTTGATGGTCTCAGGCTTCTTGACCTCGCCACAAGACCAGGAACGTATCTCGTCGGGGGAAGCGATCCCAATCCGAATTTTATCGAACGTACTAGCATCAGCCATCTTAGAGATCCTCCCTCAGTTCCAGCACCCTCTTAGTGCGCCGCTTGCCGGCCATCAGTCCGCCTTCGTGGCCGTCACCGAGCTCGTCTTCTGAATCCTTGAGGTCGATGACCCTGTCACGATCGTCCTCGACAGTCACCTTGAGCCCCAGACTCTGGAGCTCGTTGATAAGTATTTTGAACGACTCCGGCACACCAGGTTCGAGTATGCTCTCGCCCTTGACTATGGACTCGTAGGTCTTCACGCGGCCCTGGACGTCATCGCTCTTGATTGTCAGTATCTCCTGCAGCGTATACGCCGCGCCATACGCCTCAAGCGCCCAGACTTCCATCTCACCAAACCTCTGGCCGCCGAACTGCGCCTTACCGCCAAGCGGCTGCTGCGTGACCAGCGAGTAAGGTCCGGTGGAGCGCGCGTGGATCTTGTCCTCGACGAGGTGGGCCAGCTTCAGCATATAGATCTGACCGATGGTCACATCCTGGCTGAACTGCTGGCCGGTTCGTCCGTCGAACAGCGTGCACTTGCCAGTGTGTTCGTTATAGCCCATTCGCTTCTGAACGTTCTCCTGGAATGCGGAGATCAGAGCATCATAGTCGTATTTGCTGGGCGCTTTGTCGCCCACGAAGGGTATCACGACGGATTCGGGATCGAGAACCTCGGGTTCGTCCGAGCCCTCCTCGTCCGTCTCATCGACGATCCCGGCGGCAGCCTTGTCGGCGGCCAACCTTGCGGCGTTTGCAATCCGGAGTCGCTCGGAAAGCGCTTCCCTGACCGCCTCGGGATCGTCAACCGCGACCGGGCCGTTGAGCTTGGTGCTCAGGGCTTCAAGTCCGGCTGCATCAAGCTTCTCCATGCTGTCACGAACGGCCTGGATGCTCTGGTCATAGAGATCCTTGATCGTCTTGACCTCCGCGTCGAGAGCCTCGCCGGTCACCTCACCTATCCTGGCAATGATGTGGCGAACAACCGAGTCCACCTTGCGCTCGCTGGCGACTTCGGCATCCAGTCCGAGCTCCTTGGCATACTGCCTGGCAACCCCGATTCGGAGTTTCCACGCAAGAACGCTCATATCGGCGAGAATCTCGGCCTCCGTAGCGCCCTGGAAGATCGGGTTGCGGAACGCGCACCCAAGATGCTTCGCCACAAGGCCCTGGTGCGTCTCAAGAATCTGGCCGATGTTCATTCGGCTCGGAACGCCCAGCGGGTTCAGAACGATGTCCACCGGCGTTCCGTCAGGCAGATACGGCATGTCCTCCTCGGGGAGAATCCGAGAGATGACACCCTTATTGCCGTGGCGGCCGGCCATCTTGTCGCCTTCCATAACCTTTCGCTTCTGGGCTATGTAGACGCGGACGAGCTGATTGACGCCGGCGTTGAGCTCGTCGCCGGGCTCACGGACCAGCTCGCCGTCGCAGCGCTCGCACAGCATTCTCTCCGGCTTCTTGGAGAAGTCGAAGATCGCCTCGCAGCGGCTGCACTTATACTTGAAGCGGCTGAAGACCTTGACGTCCACGACCGTGCCGGACTCGCCGTGCGGCACCCGCAGAGATACGTCGCGGGTCTCCTCGGCCTTCTTGCCGAAGATCGCGATGATCAGGCGCTCCTCGGCGGTCAGTTCGCCCTGGCCCTTCGGTGCGACCTTGCCGACCAGGATGTCCTCCGGTCGAACCTCGGCGCCGACACGGATGATGCCGTTGGAATCGAGGTCCTTGAGCACGTCCTCGCCGACGTTGGGAATGTCGCGCGTTATCTCTTCGGGACCGAGCTTGGTGTCGCGCGCCTCGGTCTCGTATTTCTCGACGTGAATCGAGGTGAATATGTCGTCCTTAACCAACCTCTGGGACAGCAGGACGGCGTCTTCGTAGTTGTAACCCATCCACGGCATGAACGCAACCAGCACGTTCTGGCCGAGCGCCAGCTGGCCGCCATCCGTGCACGGACCATCCGCGATCACGTCACCCTCACGGACCCGCTTGCCCTGCTTGACGATCGGCTTCTGCGTGATGCAGGTGGCCTGGTTGGAGCGAAGCAGGTTGATCAGGTTGTAAGTGTCGATGGTACCGTCCTCGGCCTCGATCAGGATCTGCTCGGCAGTAGCCCTGCGGACGGTGCCCGACCTCTTAGCGATCACCACAGCGCCGGAGTCACGCGCCGCACGTTCCTCGATGCCGGTCTTGACCAGCGGCGCGTCGCCTCTCAGCAGCGGAACCGCCTGGCGCTGCATGTTCGATCCCATCAGAGCGCGGTTCGCGTCGTCGTTCTCGAGGAACGGGATCAGCGAGGTCGCGACGGACATGATCTGCATCGGAGACACGTCCACGTAGGTGACCTTGTTGGAGGCGACCTGTGGGTAGGTGTTCTCGTGTCGGACGACGACCGTCGGCTCCGTGAACTCGCGCGTCACCGGGTCGATGGGGGTGTTTGCCGGAGCAATATACTCCTGGCTTTCCTCATCGGCGGACATGTATACGATCTCATCGGAAACCTTGCCGCCCTTCACCACTCGGTACGGACTTCGCAGGAAGCCATAGTCGTCAATGCGGGCGTGAATCGCCATCGAACCGATCAGACCGATGTTCGGACCTTCAGGAGTCTCGATGGGGCAGATCCGGCCGTAGTGCGAGTGGTGAACGTCGCGGACTTCGAGTTTCGCGCTCTGCCTGGACAAACCGCCCGGGCCCAACGCCGAAAGCCTGCGCTTATGCGTAAGCTCGGTGAGCGGGTTGGTCTGGTCCATGAACTGCGACAACTGGCTCGATCCAAAGAAGCTCTTGATACTCGCCGAGATCGGCTTGACGGAGAGAATGACCTGCGGGATCACATTCTCGGGGTCGAGACTGGTCATTCGCTCCTTGGCGACCTTCTCCATTCGCAGGAAGCCCATTCTGAGCTGATCCTGCAGAAGCTCGCCGACCGACCGCACGCGCTTGTTCTCAAGGTGGTCGATGTCATCGGTAGAGCACGCCACGAGCCTGATCGCCGTTTCGGCGTAGAGCTCGGCAGGCGTATCCGAGACGAGGCGATTGCCGTTCGGTATCAGGTCGAGAAGCTCGCGCACTTCCTTGAGTTTGGACTCCGTGAACATATCGCCAAGCCGGACGTTGTGGAGCATCTCGAGATTCTGCTTGAAGTTATAGACGCGGCCTCCCGGCAGAGTCTCCTCTTTGGCCGCAGCCTTCTCGGCAGCCTTGACGGCCTCGTCGAGTTCGGGCAGCCGCTTCTTGAGGTTGGCCGAGTTGAGATGCGTCACGAGCGAGCCCGCCTCCGAAAGACCGATGATGTAGTAGATGATCTTGATCAGGTCTTCGCGAGTGACGGCGCGCACGTGCTCAGGCAGGTTGAGTCCGAGCTTCTTATTGAGCTTATATCGGCCGACGCGGGCCAGGTCGTAGCGGCGGGTGTCGAAGAAATAGGAATTCATCAGACTCCGCGCGCTCTCCGGGGTGGCCGGATCGCCGGGCCGTATTCGGTGATAGATGTCGATGAGAGCTTCGTTCTGGTCGTGGGTCGGATCCTGATCCAGGGTCGCATCAACGTAACGATTGACGATGTAGACTTCCAGAGACGGCAGCTTCATCTTCTCGATCTTCTTGGCCGCGTCTTCGCTGATCTTCTCGCCCGCCTTGACCAGGACCTTGGAGCCGTCCTTGATCTCGTTGACGGTCCTCAGGCCGCGCACGCCGGCGGCGCTGGTGTCGGTCCGCACTTCCTTGACGCTGAAGAGCTCCAAGATCTCGGGAGTTGTCGAGCAGCGATGGCCGTCCATCGCAACTTCGACGCCGTTGATGTGCAGGCCGTGCAGCTTCTTGACCATCTTCTCATCGACGGTCGCGCCCGCTTCGTAGAGCACCTCGCCTGTTTCCTTGTCCACAACCGGCGCTACTATCGTCCGACCGATCACCTCACCCGGGGCAAGGACCTCGGTCACCGGGCACGCAGGCTCGAAGATGTTGAGCGCGCGCAGAAGGCTCGTGAGCGGAAACTTCTTGGTTTGGGCGACGCGAACACTGATGACGTCGTTTGCGTCGGTTTCTATATCAATCCAAGCGCCAGGGCTTGGAATAATAGTCGCGTAGTAGAGGACCCGGCCCGAGAAGTCGAGCGTGTCCTTGAAGTAGACTCCGGGGCTGCGAGCGAGCTGGCTAACGACCACGCGCTCGGCACCGTTGATAACGAACGTTCCTTTTTCGGCCATCAGCGGCAGGTCGCCAAGATAGACCTCCGACTCGATGACCTCCTTGCCGGCCGCTGTGAGCCTTACGCGCACCTTTATCGGCGCCTCGTAGGTGGTCATGTCGCGGTAGCGGCACTCTTCGACGGAATACTTGGGATCGCCCAGTGTGTAATCCAGCAGCTCCAGGGAGAGGTTGCCCGTAAAGTCGTAGATGGGCGAGAAGCTGTGGAACAGCTCCCGCAGTCCTTCCTGGAGAAACCACTTGTAGGAGTTAAGCTGAATCTCGACCAAGTTTGGAAGGTCGATAACCTCGGGGGTGCGCTTGGTCCGATGCTGGATTTCCTTCATCTAACCCTCCTGATTGGGTAAACACGCAAAGAGTTATTATATCAGAATGAGCAAGGTGCTGCAACATTTTCGAGGAATTCTTCCCCAGGCACAATTATGTACGTACGCAAGCCCTGGGTACGGCTGCATGAGCTGCCGCACCCAGGGTCAAAATGCACGTGTTTCTGGATTCCCGCAATCCGCGGATCCTGAAACACGATCTGAGGGCTTACTTGATCTCGATGGATGCGCCGACGGCCTCGAGCTCGGCCTTGATCTTGTCGGCTTCTTCCTTGTTCGCGCCTTCCTTGATCGGCTTCGGAGCGCTGTCAACCAGGTCCTTGGCTTCCTTGAGGCCAAGGTTGGTGAGCTGTCGAACGACCTTGATGACCTGGATCTTCTCAGCACCAGCCGACGCAAGGATCACGTCGAACGTCGTCTTCTCCTCGGCTTCCTCAGCGGCTCCTCCAGCGGCGCCAGGCATAGCGGCGACCGGCGCGGCCATAGCCATCGCCGACACGCCAAACTCCTCCTGGAGAGCCTTGACGAAGTCGTTGAGCTCCAGGACGGTCATGTTCTTTACGGTCTCAATCAGTTCAGGTATGTTAGCCATTTGCGAATGTGCACCCTTTCGTATTAGCCGTCAGCTGTCGGCATCAGCCGTCAGCCTCCGGTCGTTAATCATGCTGCCTTCTGGTCAGCAACTGCCTGCAGCGTAAACACTGCCTGACTTATCAATTGCTGCAGCGTGCCAACGAGGCCGGTAATCGGACTCTGCAGTCCGCCAACAACCATAGCGTAAAGCTGCTGCTTGCCAGGAATCTTCGCCAGTTCGCCGATCTGCTCGGCGGTTAGCAGGTGGCCGTCAACCACCCCCGCCTTGACCCGGATCGGATGCGGACCCTTGGCAAAATCCTGGAGCGCTTTCGCGGCCGCTACCGGGTCTTCCTCTGTGTAGACAATCGCCGTGGGACCAACCAGGCCCTCAGCGAGCTTCTCAGCCGCTGAGCCCACTGCGGCGAGCTCGAAGAGGCTGTTCTTAACGACCCTGTAGCCGCTGCTTGCCTCGCGCAGCTTCTTGCGGACGGAACCAATGCCCTTAACGTCAAGGCCCTGGTAGTCGGTCAGGATGACCGTTCCGGATTCCAGAATCCCCTTGAGTTCAGCAACCTCCGCCACCTTATCCGCTCGTGGCTCTCGCTCAAACTTCGGCAATGCGTCTCACCTCCTTTCGGTTGCGTGCCGCGCAAAAAAGGCTGTCCTTGCAGACAGCCTTGATCCATCGATTTGCACCCACCGCCAGCGGTAGGTCTCGTCAACGGCCTCGGTCGGCGCCTGTTGCCAGGCATTAAGCCCCTCGCGGGGTACCGGCTGTCTACGGCACTCTTTGTTTAGTTGCGAATCAGTAATACAAGACACGAATGGGGCACACCCCAATCCGCGTCCGTTAGCTCGTTTCTATCTGCCAGCGAGGCGGGCGGCCTCGTTGGAGTCTATCTCGACGCCAGGTCCCATCGTGGAACTGACGACGATCTTCTGCAGATACCGGCCCTTGGCCGACGACGGCTTGGCCTTCACAAGGGCATCAACAAGCGCCCCAAGGTTCTGGGTCAGCTTGTCGGCGTCAAACGAAACCTTGCCGATTGGGCAGTGAACGATGCCTTCCTTCTCAACGCGGTACTCCACGCGCGAGGCGCTCTTGATCTCCTTTACCACGTTTGCGATCTGAGCAACAGGCGCGACCGTTCCCGCCTTCTTGGACGGCATCTTGGCTCGCAGTATGCTGCCGAGCCGGCCGACCAGCCCCATAACGTCCTCGGTTGCGAGCAGGACCTCGAAGTCCATCCAGCCGCCCTGGATCTCCTTCACGAGTTCCTCGTCACCTACCCTGTCGGCACCCGCTTCCCGCGCAGCAGCGATGCCGTCTCCCTTGGTAATGACGGCAACCTTGCGAACCTTGCCGGTCCCGTGCGGCAGCGTGGTGTTGCCGCGCACCATCTGGTCTCCGTGCCTGGGATCAACGCCCAACTTGATGGCTACATCGACGGTCTCGTCGAACTTCGCGCTGGCCGCTTGCTTGACCAGTTCCATCGCCTCTTGCGGCGATTTGGTTCCGCCGCCGCCAACGGTCTTGGCTGCTTCGGCGTAACGCTTTCCTCTTGTCGGCATTACATTCCTCCGATTTGTGATCTCGCAGGTCCCCTGGGGATAACGGCTTTCGCCTGCCGCCTGCGCACAGAAGCTATCAGCTTTCAGTTCTCAGCCATCAGCAAGCCAACGCACGTTGTGAGCTGATAGCCTGAGGGCCGCGAAACCTAGTCTACTACCTCGATACCCGACGAGCGGGCGGTGCCTTCGATCTCGCGCATCGCCTGCTCTATGCTGTTCGCGTTGAGGTCGGGCATCTTGACCTCAGCGATCTGCCTGACCTGGTCGCGGGTCACCTTGCCAACCTTGACTCGATTGGGCTGACCGGACGCAGCCTCGACCCCCGCCGCCTTCTTCAGCAGCTCGGCCGCCGGCGGTGTCTTGAGAGCATACGTGAACGACCTGTCCTCGAAGATCGTGACCTCAACGGGAATCACGCTTCCCACCTGATCGGCGGTCTTCTCGTTGTACGACTTCACGAACTCCATCACGTTGATATACTGGCTCAAAGCCGGTCCAACGGGCGGAGCCGGAGTCGCCTTTCCCGCGTTGATCTGCAACTTGATCACCGCCAGCACTTTCTTCGCCATCTAACTCTCCTACAAGTCAGGACCGAGGCAGGGGCCGTGCCCCGATAACCCCGGCCTGTGTGTTCTCAGTCTACAGTCTTTCGACCTGTCCAAAATCAAGCTCGACAGGAGTGTCTCTTCCAAAGATAGAGATCAGCACCTTGAGCTTTTCTTTTTCAACGTTGACTTCCTCGATCTTGCCCGTGAAGTCGGTAAACGGACCGCTCGTCACTCGAACGACCTCGTCCTTGGACCACTTCACCTTCGGGCGTCTATCCGGCGCCTCGATCGCGTCGAGAATCGCCTGGATTTCCTTTTCCTGCAGCGGCACCGGCTTATTACCCGAGCTCACGAAGCCGGTCACGCCGGTCGTGCTCTTCACGAGATACCAGGTCTGATCGTCGAGCACCATCTCGATGAGCACGTAGCCCGGGAATACCTTGCGCTGGACTTCCTGCTTCTTGCCGCCGCGACTTCTAAGCTCAGCCTCGGTCGGGACAAGGATGCGGAAGATCCTGTCCTTGAGGTTCATCGACTCCGCGCGGCGCTCGATGTTGGTCTTGACCTTGTTCTCGTGACCGGAATATGTATGTACCGCGTACCACTGTCGTTCAGTCATTTATGTTAATGCCCCAAGTACGCACTGATTCTGCCGAAGACCAAGTCGAGTGCGGCCATCCACACTCCGACCACCACAACCGCGAATATGACAACGATCGTGAACTGCCTCAGCTCCGCCCACGTCGGCCAAGCCGACTTGAAGCGTGTCTCAATGTAGCTTTCGCGCATGAATTTCCAGATTTTGGCGAAGACTCCGTCACCCTTTGCCTTCTGAGGCATCTTCGCCGCAGCACTGTTGGCCATTATCCCTCCGAAAACCCAAAATAAATGGCAGGGGCTGCCGGGATCGAACCGACGACACCCGGTTTTGGAGACCGGTGCTCTACCAGCTGAGCTAAGCCCCTGCGCGTTCAGGTTACCTGAATCCTTCACGGCTTTGGCCGCAAGGGAGATTATACCACATGCAGCCCGTCGCCGCAAAAAGACCACGCCGCACCCCGTCAGAACCCGCCCACCAGTGGCCGGGATGCTGAACCAAGTTCAGCATGACAGGGGTCGGACGCTACTTGGCCTCCCTGTGCGTCGTATGCTTGCGATCCCACGGGCAGTACTTCTTGAGTTCGAGCCTGTCAGGATCGTTGCGCTTGTTCTTGTAAGTCGTGTAGTTCTTGCGCTTGCACTCTTCGCATGCCAGGTTGATAGTCACGCGGATTTCTCCGCCGCCCTTTTTCGCCATTACATTCTCCAAACAAACGCCGGGACGCAGAAGTTCGCGCCCCGGCGGATAAGACTACTTCTATTCGATAACCTCGCTGACGACGCCAGCGCCGACCGTGTGGCCGCCCTCGCGGATAGCGAAGTTCAGACCCTGCTCCAGAGCGATCGGAACGATCAGCTCGGCGGAAATCGTCACGTTATCACCG
>Ga0207433_10000746_pt1 | contig 73605 bp, 72 predicted proteins | sample YelNatPaOPGAMG01_FD_187559 | JGI IMG/M metagenome (GOLD analysis project Ga0207433, IMG submission 187559) | Hot spring thermophilic microbial communities from Obsidian Pool, Yellowstone National Park, USA - OP-RAMG-01 (SPAdes) (version 3) | ecosystem: Environmental > Aquatic > Thermal springs...
TCTTCTAAAGACATCCAACCATGATAGACCTGGGGTGGCACACAGAGTAGACTAGGATTGCGGCTGGAAATGATAAATGTTTCTATATTTTTAAAAGTAGAACTATTTTTTCTATCATCAACCAAAACAAATTTTGCACAGCCGTGACTGATGAAAAACCAGTCCCATAGAATATTATGTTTATGGAATGCCCGGATAGTCCCTTTAGAAAAATTTCCCACTAGATATACCTGACCAAATTTAGTAAAATGCTCATCCACTGCACGGATAATTTCTATAAGGTATCCCCGGTCATCCACATGCGCCTTTAGTTCTATTAATTTTACTCCTTCAATCATTTTCCCTCTCCTTTTTATTTCTAAACCAAGTGATAGTTCTTATTAGACCTTCTTCTAAATTAACCTTGGGTTTCCAATTTAGAATTTTTTTTGCTTTTCTTATATCCGGTTTTCTTCGACAGGGATCATCTTGGGGTAAAGGTTTAAATATAATTTTACTTTTGCTCTCGGTTAATTTTATTATTAGATGTGCTAAATCTAAGATCTTAAACTCTAAAGGGTTTCCCAAATTAATAGGTTCGTTTATCTGGGAAAACATAAGTTTAAGGATTCCCTCTATTAAGTCTTGAATATAACAGAAGGAGCGCGTTTGAGTTCCTTTTCCGTATACAGTTAAAGGCTGATTATTTAATGCCTGAAGTATAAAATTGGGAATTACCCTTCCATCATCTATACGCATCCTCTCTCCATAAGTATTAAAGATACGCGCGATCTTTGTATCTATCTTATGGACGCGATGATAAGCCATGGTTATTGCTTCCGCAAAACGCTTTGCCTCATCATAGACGCCCCTTAAACCAATAGGATTTACATTTCCCCAATAACTTTCAGGTTGGGGATGAACCAAAGGATCACCATAAACTTCAGAGGTGGAGGCAAGCAAAAACTTTGCCTTTTTTCTCTTTGCCAAACCCAAGGTATTATGCGTACCTAAGGAACCCACCTTTAATGTCTGGATAGGGAGTTTAAGATAATCGCAAGGTGAGGCAGGAGAGGCAAAGTGTAAAACATAATCTATCCTTCCTTTAATTTCAATGTATTTGGTAACATCGTGTTTTATAAAAAGAAAATTTTTATCTTTTAATAATGGTTTGATATTTTCTAAATTTCCGGTAATAAGATTATCCATACAGATAACCTTAAAACCTTCCTTTAATAATCTCTCACAGAGATGCGAACCGATAAAACCTGCTCCTCCGGTAATTAAGATGACTTTTTTTGCCATTTTTCTTTAAAATACCTAACCGTTCTTTTAAGTCCGGTCTCAAAATCAATTGTAGGTATATATCCGAGTTTATTCTTTGCAAAAGTTATATCTGCGTGTGTTTTAAATACATCGCCGGGTCTTCTTTCTAAAAAAATAGGTTTTATATTTTTATTCAATATCCGATTAAGAATCTTAACTAATTCTAATATAGTATGACTCTCTCCGTTCCCAATATTAAATACAGTGCCATTAGGATAATTATTTATTTTTTTAATTGCTAATAGATTTGCCCTTACCACATTTTCTATATAGGTAAAATCCCTTGATTGTTTTCCTGTTCCATATATGGGCGGAGGAGTATCTCTAAGCAGGCAATTTATAAATTTAGGAATTACTACTGCGTATTCGTCTTCTAATGATTGACGTTCTCCGAAGACATTAAAATAACGCAAGGATACTGTTTTTAATCCATAATTTAAAGAAAAAATCCTACAGTAATACTCCCCTACCAGTTTAGTTAGAGCATAAGGAGAGATAGGATGGGGTGAATCCTTCTCCCTTTCGGGAAATCTCTTTGCTTCACCGTAAATAGATGAGGAGGAGGCAAAGACAAAACATTTTACTTTATTCTTTAAAGATGCCTCCAACATATTTAGGGTTCCTTGGATATTAACCTCATTATACTCTTTAGGAGCTTTAAAGGATTTAGGTACACTTCTTAAGGCAGCCTGATGAAATACATAATCTGTACCTTTAGTCGCATCAAGACAGACCTTTTTATTACGGATATCCCCTTTAATTAATTCTATACTTTTAATGAAACTTTTTATATTTTCTTCCTTTCCATAAGAAAAGTTATCCAAAATCCTTACTTTAAAACCTTCATTTAATAAAAACTCTGCTAAATGGGATCCAATAAATCCTGCTCCACCGGTAATCAAAACAGCTTCTCTCATCTTTTATATTTTTATTACTTTTTCATCTTTTATATTTTTATAAACATTGCGGGTATCAAATATAAGTAAGGATTTTTTAAAGATAAAATTATAATCTATCTCAGAATGGTCTGAAATAATTACTACACAACCAAATTTACGGAAATCTATTTTTTTTAAATCTAAGGATTTAAGATTTATATTGTTTATCTTAAGATACGGAATAAGTGGATCAAAGTAGGATACTTTCACTCCTCTTTTTTTAAATTCATCGATAATCTCTAAAGCAGGCGACTTTCTTAAATCCTTGACGTCCTTTTTATAGGTAACCCCTATAATTAAAACTTTTAGTTTCCTTCTATCAGGATACTTTTTTTTAATAATTTCTGTAACTCTTTCCACAATATATTTTGGCATTAAAGAGGTAATTTCAGAAGCAACCCTTACAAACCTTAAATTATAACCTATCCTTTTTGCCTTCCAGTGAAGATAAAGGGGATCTTTGGGTATACAATGTCCACCTACTCCTGGACCAGGATAAAAGGGCATAAAGCCAAAAGGTTTAGTTTTGGCTGCCTCAATTACTTCCCAGATATCTACCTTCATCTTATGCGCCAGCATCGTCAATTCATAAATTAGACCAATATTTATCAAACGGAATGTGTTTTCCAGGAGTTTTACAAACTCTGCTGTGCGTGCAGAAGAAACAGGGATTACCTCTTTGGTGATATTTTTGTATAATATCACTGCCAGTTCCGTATCCTCTGCAGTTAATCCCCCTACTATCTTAGGGATATTCTCTAAGGTGTATTTTTTATTTCCCGGGTCTATCCTTTCCGGAGAAAAACAAAGATAAAAATCCTCCCTATGTTTTAAATTATTTCTTTCTAATAAAGGAAGAATAAATTCTTCCGTGGTTCCGGGATAAGTAGTGCTTTCTAAAACAATTAAAGATGGCTTCTTTATATTTTTGGCAATTTTATTTACCGCTTCTTTTATATAAGAAATATCCGGAGTATATTTATATTTAAGGGGCGTAGGAACGCATATAAGAATTACCTCAGTGTTAGACAGATCTTTAAAATTATTACTTACCTTAAATCTACGGGAATTTAAACTATCTTTTAAATCTACCGCACTTACATCTGTAATATAGGATTTCCCTTGTCTTATCCGGTTTATTCTATCTATATCCACATCTATACCTAAGACGGAGAATCCTTTTTTCACAAAACTTAAAGCCAAAGGCAAGCCTACATAACCTAAACCCACCACCGCTATTTTCGCTTTGCCTACGGTTATCCTTTCTTTTAAATAAATAAAATTATTATTCATTTTTAAAATAATTGGGGTTATTTCTATACCATTCTATAGTAATCTCTAAAGCCCTATCAAAACTATAGCGTGGTTTCCAACCTAAGGCTTGAACCTTTTTAGATTTCATAGCGTAGCGAAAATCATGACCCGGTCTATCTGTCACATATTTTATTAAGGAAAATGGTTTATTTAATTTTTTTAAAATAATTTTAGTAAGTTCAAGGTTAGATAATTCATTACCCGATGAGATATTATAGATCTGTCCTTTTTTACCTCTATGTAAAACTATATCGATGGCTGAACAGTTATCTAAAACGTATAACCAATCGCGTCTATTTAACCCTTTAGCATAAAGGGGCAGATACTCATTTTTTAAAGCCCGAGTTATAAAGAGAGGGATAATTTTATCCGGATACTGATTCGGTCCAAAATTATTAGAACTGCGGGTAATAACCGTATTTAATCCGTAGGTTAAAAAATAGGCATTCACCAGATGGTCAGCTGATGCTTTAGTCGCAGAATAGGGATTAGAGGGATTAAGGCGAGTTTCTTCATCAGCAAAACCTCTCCTTATACTTCCATAAACCTCATCGGTAGATATCTGTACAAACCTCTTTATTTTATATTTTTTTGCCAGTTCCAATAAAACGTAAGTCCCATAGATATTCGTCCGTATGAACTCATCAGGATCTTCTATAGAGATATCCACATGGGTAGAAGCAGCAAAGTTTACCACCACATCACAACCCTTAATTACTTTTTCTACTTTTTTATAATTACAGATATCCTCTTTGATAAATTTATAATTCTGATGGTTTTCAATTTCTTTAAGATTTCTAAGGTTGGCTGCATAGGTGAGTCTATCCAAATTAATTATTTTATAATTAGGGTATTTCTTAAATATATAACGGATAAAATGTGAACCGATAAAACCAGCACCGCCTGTAACCAAAAGGATCATATTTTTTTGTAGTAATTATTTGCTACTAGATTGTTCGCTTTAAGTAAAGACTCAAAGGTTCCACAATCAGTCCAATAACCATCAAGGATATCATAATAAAGTAAACCTCTTTTTAGATAGGCATTATTTACGTCGGTAATTTCTAATTCATTCCTCCATGAAGGCTTAAGTGTTTTAATGATATCGAATACTTCATTATCGTACATATAGATTCCAGTAACGATATAATTTGATTTTGGTTTTTTAGGTTTCTCTTCGATAGAAATTATCCTTTTATTTTTTAATTGAACCACCCCAAACCTCTGGGGATTCTTTACTTTCTTTATAAGAATTCGGGCTCCCCTTTTTTGTCTTAAGAAGTTATTAACATAAGATTTAATAGATCTCTCAATAATATTATCTCCCAATATAACAACTACCTTTGAATCTTTACAAAAATCCTCCGCATAACTTAAAGCGTCAGCAATACCTTTTTCTCCCTTCTGGTATGCATAATGAAGATGTTTTAAGCCAAATTCCTGACCGTTTCCTAAAAGTCTTAAAAAATCACCAGCGTTATTGCCTCCGGTAACGACCATAATATCCTTTATCCCTGCATCAACTAATGTCTGTAATGGATAGTAGATCATTGGCTTATTCCATACCGGAAGCAGATGTTTATTAGTAACCCGAGTAAGGGGTTCAAGCCTTTTGCCTAACCCCCCTGCCAGAATCACTCCTTTTAAGGAATTGGTATTTTTTCTATTAAATTCTCCAATCATAGGGGATATCGTTCTTATAGGGATCAACTCTATATTCGTCAGGCTTTTTTCTATTATACGGTAACGTGGGGATGTTTATTACCATTGCTTCTTCATCTGAGATACATTTGAATCCATGGTAGACCTGTTTAGGTATACGGATAAGTTTTGGTTCATCCATACTTAATATAAATTCATTAACCTCACGAAAAGTAGGTGATTTTTTTCTCGCATCATATAATGCCAGGCGAATTTTTCCTTTAATACAACAGAAATGGTCATCCTGTTTTTTATGGTAATGCCATGCTTTAACTATCCCCGGATAAGCGGTGGTGACATATACCTGACCAAATCTTTTAAATATCTTGTCATCAGAGCGTAATATCTCCATTAATCTTCCCCGTTCATCTCTAAATATACTTAATTCCTTTATCTCTACACCTTTGATCATCTGCCCACTCCTATATATCGAAAACCTAAGCTTATTAATTTTTCAGGCTCTAACATATTACGTCCATCGATGATTAATGGTTGTTTCATTATCCTTTTTATCTTAGAAAAATCAAGATTTTTAAACTCATCCCACTCTGTCATAAAGAGAAGACAATCACTATTTCTGGCAACCTCATAAGGATTTAAACATAACTTTATATCTTTAAATATCTTCTTTGCGTTAGGCATACCCCAAGGGTCATAAGCCTTAATAGATACACTCTCTTTCTTTAATTCAGCAATAATCTCTAAAGATACAGAATTTCTTATATCATCAGTATTAGGTTTAAAGGTAAGCCCGAGGACCCCTATAGTTTTACCTTTAATTATCCAGAGAGAGTCAGAGATCTTCTTTACGATCGATTTTTTTTGTTCTTCATTTATCTTCTTTACCACTTTAAGTAATTCAAAATTATAACCCAATTTATCTGCGATACTAATAAAGGCATCTAAATCTTTAGGAAGACAGGCACCTCCGTAACCTACCCCTGCATTAAGGAAATCTTTACCTATTCTTTTATCAAGACCTATACCCTCAGCAACTTTTAGAATATTTGCTCCGGTTTTTTCGCAGATCTGAGCAATCGCATTGATAAAGGAGATTTTAGTTGCTAAAAATGAGTTGGAGGCATGTTTGATGAGTTCTGCACTTTTTATATCGGTAATCAAAATAGGCGCTTTTATAGGTTGGTACAATTTAAGTAAAATATTTTTTGCCCTCTCAGACTCCACTCCGATTACAATTCTATCCGGATGCATAAAGTCATAGATTGCCGAACCCTCTCTTAAAAATTCAGGATTAGAAGCAACATCAAAATCTATCTTAAAATGATTATTCCTTTCAATGGTACGCTTTACCCATTCTCCCGTTTCTACCGGAACAGTTGATTTTTCTACAATTAGGCGATAATTTTTTAAATTTTTAGCAATCTGGGTAGCAACATTTTCTATTCCGGTTAAATCAGGCTCACCGTTTTGAAGAGCAGGTGTACCTACCGCAATAAAAATAACTTCAGTTTTACCTACCGCTTCTTTTATACTGGAGGAAAAATAGAGTCTTTTCTTTTTGGTATTTTTCTTAATCAATTCTTCCAGGCCCGGTTCGTATATGGGAACGATATTTCTCTTAAGCTTTCTTATTTTTCTTAAATCATTATCCACACAGAGTACGGTATTACCTAAATCGGCAAAACAGGCACCTGTAACCAACCCTACATGACCTGCTCCAATAATAGATATCCTCATCTTATTCTCCTGTTTGTTTTGGGCTACGATAAGATTGTTCGAATTCCAGTTCTATTTCTGGAAAAGCCTTTAATCTAAAAACAAACCAAAAGGTATGACCGTGCTCCTTGCTTATATTATAAATAAAATCCATAATCCAGCAATGGAGATCGCGAGAAATACTGTATTCCTGCTCTTTTAGTCCCCTGGTTTTGATTCTGGCAAACTGATAGCGTTCATAGATACGCATTTTCCACTTGGGGTTAAAGCGCCAGTTAAATTCTGTAGTTAGCTCTTTGCCTCCCTTTCTTTCGTAGCGTTGTCCTAAACCAAAGGACCTGCCTTTGCCAAAAATCGAAGATAGATCAAAATTCACAGTTTTAAAATTATCATTTTTAGGGTCGAAAGTGGCATCCGACTCCAATCTTAACCAGGAGAAAGGAATCAACTCTAAATCAAATAAGAAATCCGCAAATCCTTTACCAGAAGAGGTATTTCTCTCTAAATTATAATCTGTATTTATCCTAAATATAGCAAAATCTATTACCTCATTATTTCTCTTAGTCTGAAGTTTATTAGTAAGCTCCAGATTTATCTTATGGTTGCGTTCAATACTATCAATCTCATCAAAAATCTGAAGCTTGCTAAAAGGAACCGTGGGCTCGTGGTTATACTGGTATCTTACATTGGGAATAATAATATGTTTTAGTCCATTTATATCAAAAAATTGGTTATAAATATCAAAGGTACGATAAAAGCGTGTGCTTAAATCTATACCCGTATAGAAAACTGTGCGTGGATCGAGGGAATTACCATGCTTATCTTTAGAATAGTAGGTTTCTCTTATCGCTACAAATGGTTTAATATTGAAAATATATAATTTTGTAGGGAGGAATATCTGATTATAGATATCGAACCTTACCACATCATCATCCTGACTGGAAGGAGAAGCCTCTTTATTTAAAAGATTGGCAAACTGCATCTGATTGCTTAAATAAAAATTTCCTATCCCTAAAGGGAAGGACGGCAAACTGTAAGATACCTGGGGTAATTTTTCATCCGGGACCATATACTGATGGGTATACCAGGAATTTATCCGTTTCTGAACCAAAAGATTTAAAGAAGAGTTAGTAAGATTATGGTTTATGGAAAGGTAAGTCTTAGGTTGACTTTCCTTTTCGTATTCACGGTAAAAATAATCTTTAAGAAAATTATAATCGCTACCCAGAACCATCCTTTTAGAATCCTCTATTTTATAAACTTCTAAGATAGCATTTGTCTTTGGGCTGATTTCCCAATTATGTCTTAGGCGGATAAGATAACGCTCGAATTCCGCAGGTCTTTCCTGGGATTGATTGCGCATACGTTCCTGAGTGTAATAAAATTTATAATCACCTTTACCTAAGTTTTTTAAAACGTAATTTAAACCAAAACCTTCAGCTACCCCCAATTTTGAACGATAATCAAGATAAACCCTGGCAGTCTGTCTTTCAGTAAGATTTAATCTCCAACTCGAAAGCAGATACCCTCCCCAATCACTACTTTTGCCCGGAATAAATCTTACATGCATAAAGGGGTCTTTAAGGCTGTGAGTATAGGAAGGAAGATATAGTAGAGGGATCTTCCCTAAGTAAAATTTTGCTCCTTTTACTACTACTTTGTCTTGAGGATAAATCTGGATATTTTTTGAAGAAATATAATAATGAGGCTTATCCAGATCACAAGTAGTAATATATCCGTTTTTAATATCGTATTGATTGTCGCTTATCTTCTGGGCAGTTTCTCCTCTGCCATAATAAGGGGACGCTTCAACCTTTGCTTTTAGAATCGTTCCTGTCTTGGTAGAGAAATTATAGCTTACCTGCTCAGCATAAAGTATGCCTTTTTCATCCTTTACACAAACATTTCCTTCCGCAGTTGCATCCTGAGTAGTTAGATCAACCTTTATTCTTTGACAGGTAAGTCTTGTATCTTTATATAAAACTGAGACATTTCCTTCCGCAGTTACCTGTTTTTGATCAGCAGAATACTCTACTCTATCACCGTTTACGATAATTGGTTCTTTTATTTGCTGGCCATAAAGAGAAAAAGGAATAAGACTAAAAATTGTTAATAGAATTATGAGTGAGAGAAATTTTCGCATTTATTTTTTAGGGATCTTCTTATAGTCCTCTAAGAAACGCTGAATACCTATATCTGTCAAAGGATGCTTAATTAACTGCTCAAGGACCCCAAAGGGAACCGTCACTATATCTGCTCCTATAAGTGCGGCGTCTAATACATGCAAAGGATTTCTTACCGAGGCAACGATTACCTTCGTCTTAAAATTATAATTGGTATAGATCTGTTTAATTTTTTTAACAAGCTCCATTCCCTTTTGGCTTATATCATCGAGTCTACCGATAAAAGGACTGATATAATCAGCTCCTGCTTTAGCGGCTAGTAATGCCTGGGTAGGCGAAAAACATAGTGTAACGTTGGTCTTAATATTCTCTTTTGAAAGAGCTCTTACCGCCTTTAATCCTTCTTTGATAAGCGGTATCTTTATAACAATATTGGGGGCAATTTTACTTAGAATGCGTGCCTCTCTAACCATCCCCTCTGTATCTTGAGAGATTACCTCTGCACTTACCGGACCTTTAACAAGAGAACAGATCTCTTTTAAAAGTTCTTCTGCAGGTTGATTTTCTTTAGCGATAAGTGTAGGGTTAGTGGTTACACCATCAATTAAACCGCACTGAACCGCTTCCTTTATCTCATTAATATTAGCGGAATCGATAAAGATTAACATTTTTTTACCTCCATCTTAACCAAAAGCGCTGCTCCAATTATACCGGAATCATTTTTAAGTCGAGAGCTAAGTATTTTAACCTGTCTTGCCTGAATAGGCATTGCCCTTTTTCTAATAGTTTCTCTGATACTCTTAAATAAAACCTCTCCCGCATTACTTACTCCACCCGCAATCACAATTGCTTGGGGATTAAGAAGATTTACTACACCCGCCAGAGCGATACCAAGTATCTCTCCTGTTTTCCTCCAGATTTTTATTGCCTTTTTATTATTTAATTTAGCTAACCTACTTAATTCTTCTAAACTGATATCTTTTTTAAATATTCTTTTTGCCTCTCGCATTATTCTTAAATTTCCCACATAACTCTCTAAACATCCCTTTGCTCCACAACCGCAAATGGGACCATCCTGGCTTATGGGGAGATGACCGATCTCTCCTGCCACGGAATTAGTTCCTCTGTATAACTTATTCTCAATAATTAAACCTCCTCCTACACCCGTTCCCAAAGTTATACAGACCAAATTGCGATAACCCTTAGCTACCCCCATCCGTGATTCTGCTAAACAGATAAGATTCGCATCGTTATCCATAAATATATTGATCTTAAGTCTTTTTTTTAATATCTTGCCTAATTTAACATTGTGCCATCCTTTTATATTGGGGAAAAAATAGACGATCTGCTTTTTCCACTCTACAGGTCCCGGTAGTCCTAAACCTATACCCAATATATCTACCCCTTTTAGGGCATTATCCTTAATTATATTTTTTATAGATTGAATAATCCCTTCAATAAGATCTTCTTTATCTTTAAATCTTTGGGTAGAAAATACTCTTTTATCTATTAAACGTATATTTTGATTAAATAATCCAATTCTTAAATTCGTTCCTCCTAAATCCACACCAATTATATATTTCATATTGAAGTTTTATTTTATATTAAAAGTATTTTATTTTCAAGGATTTTTATCCATACATCTTTTTATAAACACAAACCCGATTTTTTCCTTTAGCTTTAGCTATGTATAAAGCGAGATCGGATTTCTCTATAATTTCTGTATAACTTAAACCATCCTCAGGAAAACAGGCAAGTCCTATACTTACGGTAACTTTTAACTCTTCATCGTAGGCCTTTATTATTTTATTCTCTAAATTACTGCGGATACGCTCACTAGCAAAATAGCCACCCTCTCTGCCAGTATTCGGAAAAAGTACGCAGAACTCCTCTCCCCCATAACGACAGACCAAATCTATATGACGGGTATTATCCTTAATTGTTTTAGCTACCTCTCTTAATACATAATCCCCAACCAGATGACCAAAAGAATCGTTACATTTTTTAAAATCATCGATATCGATCATAATAAAAGAAAATTTTAATTTTAATTTTTCTGCACGTTCTACCTCTTCCTTTAACCTTTCTAAAAAATATCTCCGGTTAAAAAGACCGGTTAATGAATCAACAATAGAAAGTTCCTGTACCCTTTGATAAAATTTTGCTCTTTTGATAGCCAGCAAGAAATGTTGTGCTAAAATATAAAACTCTTCCCTATCTTCATAAGAAAAATCCCCTTTCAGTACCAAAAATCCATATTTTTCTGAATTACTTATTAATTCAAAAACCAAATCGTCTTTATAAAGTTGGGTATCCAAAGAAGGTGCTTTTATAAAAAGACATTCTTTAAAGCTGATAAAGTTAGAGATAATATCCTTAAAAATAGAAAAAACTTTATCCTCTTCTAAAAACTCATATATCTGCTTAGTTAATTGGTAAAGTCGGATATTTGATTCAAGGGTCTTAGTTATATCTTCTGTAATTCTGTTGATCAGAGAAAAATTTCTTTCTAAATTTTCAGCCTCATCTTTTATCTTTTGATATTTATCCGTATATTTTTTATCTAAATTTATTTTTAAGATCTCCTTAAGTAGAAAATAAAATATAAGGTTTAAAAGAATAGAACCAAAAATCAGATACAACATATCTGATCCCTACCCTTTTGCTTCGCTTGATATAAACAGTAATCCGCTTTAAATATAAGCTCATCTTCGGAATTTGCATCTTCAGGACTAGATGCCAAACCAACAGAGACAGTAATAGATGTTTTATGCCGACGTAAAAGAAAGGTTTTCTTGCGCACAGCATTAATTATTTTTTGGCCTATCTCAAAAGCCTCCTGTTTGGTAGTATCAGGTAGGATAATACAGAACTCTTCTCCACCAAACCTAAAGACCATACCCTTATCCTTTATATTTTTATTCAGAAGTTCTCCTAATTCCCTTAACACTATATCCCCAGCGATATGCCCAAATTTATCGTTGTATTTTTTAAAATGATCTATATCCAGTATCAATAGAGAAAGCCCTTTAGTCTGTTTTATATTTTTTAAAAATTCATCCCTTATACGCTCCATAAGATAACTTTTAGTAAAACAACCTGTAAGACTATCCTTTATTGCCAACTCCTTAGTCTGTTCAACTAATTTTGTATTTTCAATAGCAACTGCTGAAAAATCAGCAATAGTATCCAATAATCTTAGGTCCTCTTGATTATAAACATAACTTAAAGGATTATCTAATCTGATTATACCTAATAAACGTTCCTGGCTAATTAAAGGACTGCTAATTAAAGAACCGATAGTTCTTTGAGATTGCTTTTGGATTATTTCAAAATCAAAACGAAAATCATTCTTTGTATTCTCAACTAATAATGAAGTGCTATGTTTTATTACCCAGAAGTCAAATATATCTCCTTCTTTTGCTTTAATTACTTCCATTTTATCCTGTTTTCTTGTAGCAAATATGTATAATTTCTGTGTTGAATTATCAACGAGATAAAGGATACAATTCCCTTTACCTTTACCGATCAGGTTAAATAAGTTATCTAAGAGGATTTCAGCTAAGGTAGATAAATCCGATTGTTGATTAAGTTTTTCTATGATAGATTTAAGACTCTTATAAGTCTCTACTCTCTGCTTTAGGCTTAAAACTAAAGAGGTGCATTTATCTAATTTTAACCGGTTAAGATTTATATTCTCTTGGAGTTTTTGTGTTTGAATTATTAAAGATAATTTCTTTTTATAATAACTGCGTATCAGATAAAAAATAATTAAAATATTAGGAAGAAATATAACCGATAATTTAACGGGAATGGAAATATTTGAGGGGAATAAAAAAAAGAATAGGCTACTCAGATAAACTATAACCAGAAAAGAAAAAACATATATTTTTTTATATAATTGTTTCTTCAGTATCCTTATCAAAAAAGTGTACCTTGCCCATATCAAAGACAAGGTCCATTTCCTGATTTACCTCTGGTCGGTTATGGGGACCTACACGGGCAACAAAGATATGTTTTCCTGTATTCAAATGCAGGTAAACCTCTGAACCCATAGGTTCCACAATATCACAGGTTGCTCTAATCGTATTTTCCGGTGGAGCCTCTGAAACAAATAACTTATCGTAGATATCTTCAGGTCTTATTCCAAAGATTACCTCTTTATCAATATAATCATTTAAGTTCTTATACATTTCCTGGACAATTCTAACTTTAAATTTCCCTTCATCAAAATATAGGTTTCCATCTTTCTTTATAATTTTACCTATCATAAAATTCATAGGTGGAGAGCCAATAAATCCAGCGACAAATTTATTGCAGGGCTTATCGTAAAGTGTAATGGGGTCAGCGATCTGTTGGATTACCCCATCTTTCATTACCGCGATGCGGTCTCCCATGGTCATCGCTTCTATCTGATCGTGGGTAACATAGATCATCGTTGATTGCAAACGGAGATGTAACTTGTGGATCTCTGTACGCATCTGGACCCGCATTTTAGCATCCAGATTACTTAAAGGTTCGTCAAACAAAAATACAAGTGGTTTCCTTACAATTGCTCTACCCACTGCTACTCTTTGCCTTTCGCCACCCGAAAGTTCTCTCGGTCGACGATTAAGTAAATGCTTTATACCTAAAATCTCCGCAGCCTCTTTTACTCTCTGATCTATCTCAGATTTAGGATAGCCTCTTAACTTTAAACCAAAAGCCATATTCTCATAAACTGTAAAATGGGGATATAAGGCGTAGTTTTGAAAGACCATGGCTATGTCTCTGTCTTTGGCAGGAATATTATTTACTTTTCTATTTCCAATATAAATCTCACCGGAAGTAACCTCTTCAAGTCCGGCAATCATCCTTAGGGTGGTAGATTTTCCGCATCCAGAGGGACCCACCAGAACCATAAATTCCTTGTTTTCCACTCCAAAGGTTATATTATCTACTGCCTTTATACCCGATGGAAATATTTTGGTTACATTCTTTAAACTTACCTGTGCCATATTAAAATTATTATATATATTCTAAGTCAAATAGTCAAGTAATTGACTTAAAGTTGACTTCAAATTTTTGCGCTCCACAATCATATCGATAAGCCCGTGTTCCAGAAGGAATTCTGAACGCTGGAAGCCCGCAGGTAACTTTTGTCTTATAGTCTGCTCAATCACCCTTGGACCAGTAAAACCAATTAGGGCTTTTGGCTCAGCAATAATTATATCACCTAAACCCGCAAAAGAAGCCATTACTCCTGCCATTGTAGGGTTGGTTAAAACAGAGATATAAAGTAGACCTTTTTTATGATGATAAGAAAGCGCAGCGGAGGTTTTAGCCATCTGCATAAGACTTAAGACTCCTTCATACATCCTTGCCCCTCCTCCTGAGCCAGAAACAATGATCAGGGGAAGCCTATTTTCCGTTGCTCTTTCTATGGCACGGGTTATCTTCTCTCCGACCACTGAACCCATAGAACCCATAATAAAGCGCGAATCGGTAACTGCAAAAACTATTTTTTTATTATCTAAAAGTCCTTCTCCAGTTATCACTGCTTCCTTTAGACCGGTTGCTTCTTGGTCGGACTTTAATTTTTCTAAGTAAGATTTAGGACCTTTAAAATTCAAAGGGTCTTTTGGTAACATATCCGCATCGTATTCTTTAAATGTTCCTTCATCGATTAATAGTTTTATTCTTTCCTGAGCAGTTAAGACAAAGTGAAAATTACATTTGGGACAGACTTTAAGATTTTCCTCCAAGGTTTTATTGTAAAGCATCTGATTGCATTCCTCGCACTTAGTCCATAAACCATCGGGTATCTCTTTCTTTTTTACCCTTACAATCGTATATTTTGGTTTACCAAAGAGAGCCATTTTATTTAGTGTTTATTTATAACCAAACCTGAAAGTACTTTGGGATAGAAGTATGTACTTTTAGAAGGAAGTCTATACCCTAAAGAGGCAATTTTTATCATCTCTTCTATCTTAACCGGATTTAATAGGAAAAGTAAACTACCTTCTCCGGTATCTACTTTGGTAATTAGCTGTTCTACATCCGTACCAAAAAAAACTTTTTCCTTATCTTCGGGGTCTATATTTAGGATTTCTTTAAATACAATATAATTTAATATAGAAATATCTAATCTCCGATATGGAGGGGGCTTATCTTTTATTATTTTATCTAAAATTGTTATATTTTTCAAACGCAAAATAAAAAAGCGCCTCTTTTTATATAAACCCAGAGTAGGTTGTCTTAAACCCGCCTTTTGTAGATAAAATAAAAAATTATGTTTTTCCTTTATCTCTTCCAGTTCGAAGTATTGCCTTAACTTAGTTATAATTAATTCTTCAGGTAATTCAATGTTTTTTACTAAACGATGTACTGGCAAAATCAAAAGTCCGCGTGATTCTACATTGGTAAAATAAGCCATAATGTAATCGTAACTTTTCTCCTCATATTTATTAACATTTTCTTTTTCTCTTAAATAATTACGATAGGTACATGCTACCTCATAACGGTGATGACCATCAGCGATAAATATATCTCTATCCTTCATCGATTTCTGAATAAAATCTAAAAGGTAAGGTTCATCGATCCTCCAAAGTTTATGACTCACCCCATCCTGGTCAGTCAATTCAATAAAGGCTTTTTTTTGTTTGATAAATTGTTCGTATATACGTAATATTATCCTTTGCTTATCTTGGAATAAAACAAATATGGGTGAAAGATTCGCTTTTAATGTTTCTAATAAATGCAGGCGATCCTCTTTAGGTTCTATGCGGGTATGTTCGTGAGAAAAAATACGACTTTCCTCATCTAAACTTAATAAAGAGATAAAACCTAAACGGATTTTTCTCTCACCCTTAATTTTATATTCCTGTAGATAAAAATATATACACTCAGAACTATCGAAAATAAGAATCCTTTCGTTTATCCAATTCTTAAAATACCGTTCAGCACGTAGATATTTATCCTCTCCAGGTATATCCTTACCCAAAATTAAATGAATCATATTATATGGACTTAAATTGTGATAGAAGTCCTGCTGTTCAGCATCTATGACGTCGTAGGGAGGGCAGACCACTTTGGAAAAATCTTTTATTTTTTCCGGATTATAAAAGAGTGCACGGAATGGTTTTATCTTAGCCATCGGTAAAATCTAATCCCTAAAGAAATCCCCAACGCATCGATAGCCATATCCAGTAAAGAAAAATTCCTTCCCGGTACGAAAACCTGGTGGAACTCATCCATAAATGCATAGACTAAAGAGGGCAAAAAAGTGATAATAAAAGCCTTTCGTATCATTTTTCTAAAAGTATTTATTATAGCGCGATCCAAAAGTATTGCAAATATAAAATACATTGCAAAATGATAAATTATATCCTGTAAAGGGAAAAGAAAGGGTATTTCTTCTTTAGGAAGCGAGGAGTTGTGAAATATTAGGTAAGCCCAGATTAATACTAAAGACCAATACCTTATAAAAAGATTAATCTTTTTTCTCCTTTTTATCTATTGAACAACAGGAGCCAGAAGAAGATTCAGCTTTGTTTTCTTTTTTGCGATAATCTGTAGCATAAAATCCCGTTCCTTTAAAAATAATTCCGGAACCGCAACCGATTAATCTCTTCAAAGGCTTACCACATACCGGGCAGGTTTCTTTGGGAGATTCGGTTATGTTTTGAAAGAACTCAAAGTGCTTTTGACAACCTGTGCATTCATATTCGTATGTAGGCATATTTATCTCCTTTCTATCTAAAAGCTTTTTTTATTTTATCCGTAAAACTTTCGTTTTTTAAATTTTCTCCTGATAAACGAGCAAATTCTTCAATTAATCTGCGTTGTTCTGAGCTGAGATTTGTAGGGATAACTACATTTATCCTTACTAATTCATCCCCAATTCCCCTTCCATGCAAATCAGGAATACCTTTTCCTCTCAGCCTAAAAATCTTACCCGGTTGAGTTCCTTGGGGTACCTTCATTTTTACTTTCCCATCCAGTGTAGGGACTTCAATTTCTGCACCAAGTATAGCCTGAGTTACACTGATATCTACTTGAGTGATAATATCATTACCTTCTCTTTGAAAAATCGGATGGGGCTCAACTTCAATAATCACATATAAATCTCCCCTGCCTAAAGTTCCCTGCTCTCCTTCTCCCCTGATTCTTAACTGCGAACCTGTATCTACACCTGCAGGAATTTTTACTTTAATTTTACGAGTTACCTTTACTTTGCCTTGACCTTTACATTCCTGACAAGGGGTTTGAATAATCTCTCCTTCTCCTCCACAGCGATTGCAGGTCTGGCGGATCTGAAAGAAACCACTGGAACTTACAGTATAGCCTGAACCCCGACATTTAGGGCAACTAATTTTTTTGGTTCCGGGTTTTGCGCCTGTGCCATTACAAACATTACAGGTTTCATAACGCGGAATGGTAATGGTCTTTTCTACCCCATTAGCTGCTTCTTCTAAGGTTATCCTTACGGAAATCTCTAAATCTCTTCCTCTACGTCCTCTCGCACTTGTTCTGGTCCTTCCTCCAAAAATATCAAAACCTAAATCACCGAATATCTCATCAAAGATACTTTTACCAAAACCAAAATCTGCTAAATCCTCAAAGATAGAAGAAAAATCTGCTCCTTTAAATATATCCTCATAGGCATACCTCTGGTCAATTCCCGCATGACCATACTGGTCATATAAAGCGCGCTTCTGAGGGTCGGATAAAACTGCATAAGCTTCTGAGATTTCTTTAAATTTTTCTTCTGCCTCCTTTTTTTGTTCTTGAGGTACCCTATCCGGATGATAACGCAAAGCTAGTTCCCGATATGCTCTTTTAATCTCTTCCAGTGTAGCACTTTTTTTAACTCCCAATATTTCATAATAATCGCGCTTAGTCATTAATTATTTAGTATTTAGTAGTTAGTAGTTAGGGTAAATAAAAAACTAATCCCTACCTACTTGTTTTCGTCTTCTTCTTTATACTCTGCATCGATAATATCTTCCTTTTTTCTTTCCTTTGGTTCTTCCTGTTTGCTTTCTTCTTTAGTTTTAGTTTCTGTTTTTTCTTTCTGTTTTTGACTTGCCTGTTTGTAAATTTCCTCTGCCAATTTATGAGAAGCACGGGCAAGTTGTTCCATCACCCTTTTTATCCGTTCTGTATCTTTATCTTTTATTGCCTGTTTTAAATCATTAAGTTTTAATTCAATTTCCATCCTTTCTGATGGAGAAATTTTATCACCAAATTCTCTTAAGGATTTTTCTGTAGTATAGATAAGTGCATCTGCTTGATTGATAAGCTCTGCCTGTTCTTTTCGTTTAGCATCTTCCGCAGCAAATCTCTCTGCCTCTTTAATCATCCTTTCGATTTCTTCTTTGGAAAGTTTTTTGGGAGCAGTGATACGTATGGATTGTTCTTTGCCTGTTCCCAAATCTTTGGCAGAAACATGAACAATTCCATTAGCATCGATATCAAAGGTGACCTCAATCTGGGGAACTCCTCTGGGTGCAGGAGGAATACCAATAAGATCAAACCTTCCCAACTCTACATTATCATCAGCCATAGGACGCTCTCCCTGAAGCACGCGGATAGTCACTGCGGTCTGGTTATCCGCAGCAGTAGAGAATATCTGAGATTTTCGGGTGGGAATAGTGGTATTTCTTTCAATGAGTTTGGTAAAGACTCCTCCTAATGTTTCAATACCTAAAGATAAAGGGGTAACATCCAAAAGCAAAACATCCTTTACTTCACCCTTAATTATTGCTGCTTGAATTGCTGCGCCCATAGCTACACATTCCATAGGGTCAATTCCTCTTTCAATCTTTTTACCTACAAAATCCTCAACAAATTTCTGAACACAGGGCATTCTTGTAGGGCCTCCGACCATAATAATTCGGTCGATCTGATGGGGTTCTAACTTTGCATCCTGTAATGCCTGCTCCATAGGATGACGACATCTTTCAATAATGGGTCTTACTAATTCTTCTAATTTTGCCCGGGTAATCGACATAGTTAAATGTTTTGGACCCGTGGCATCCGCAGTAATAAAAGGAAGATTTATATCCGTAGTAAGTGTAGAAGATAATTCTATCTTTGCCCTCTCTGCTGCCTCACGTAGTCTCTGCATAGCCATTTTGTCATTGCGTAGGTCAATTCCGGTTTCTCTTTTAAATTGTTCCAAGATATACTCAATCAAAGCATTATCCATATCCGTTCCACCTAACTGAGTATCTCCAGAAGTTGCCTTTACTTCAAAAACACCTTGGGCCATCTCCATAATCGTAACATCCAGAGTTCCCCCTCCAAAATCAAAGACCATAATTTTTTGTTCTTTTTCTGCTTTGTTTAAACCGTAAGCAAGACAGGCAGCGGTAGGCTCATTTATAATCCTTAAAACTTTAAGTCCGGCAATTTCTCCTGCATCCTTGGTAGCGGTTCTCTGGTTATCATCAAAATAAGCAGGACAGGTAATTACCGCCTCCTCTACTTTTTCTCCTAGATAAGCTTCCGCATCCTGTTTTATTTTTTGTAAAATAAATGCGGATATCTGCTGAGGTGTGTATTCCTTACCAAAGACCTTAAATTTATAATCGGTTCCCATCTTGCGTTTGGCAGCAAAGATGGTCCCTTCAGGATTAATCGCTGCTTGCCTACGGGCAGGCTCTCCAACTAAACGCTGACCATCCTTAGTAAAGGCAACATAAGAAGGAAAAGCCTTTCCTGAAGCTACCCCTGCTCCCTCAGCAGAAGGAATAATTACCGGACGTCCGCCTTCCATTACCGCAGCAGCAGAATTAGAGGTACCTAAATCAATTCCAATTGCTCTTGCCATTTTAACCTCCTTTTGTTTCAGAAGAAACCTTTTTTGAAACTTTTACCTTAGCAGTCCTAATTACCTTATCATTTAACATATAACCTTTTTGCAATTCTTCTAAAACCGTATGCTCTGGCACATCATCTGCTTCTACCTGAAGTAGGGCTTCATGATAATGCGGGTCAAAAGGTTTTCCTTTTGCTTCAATGGGTTTTAGCCCATATTTTTTAAGTAAATCATAAAGATGTGCTAGAATCATCTCCACACCTTTTAAGAATGCCTGAAGATCCTGATGTTTTTTTTGTGCCAAATCCAAAGTACGCTCCAAGTCATCTAAGATATTAAGTAATTCTAAGATAATTCCTTCATTAGCAAATTTTATAAATTCTTGTTTCTCCTTTTCTAAACGTTTGCGCGTATTTTCAAAATCCGCCTGCATCCTTAAAATCCTATCCCAGTATTGGGCGGATTTTTCTGCCTCCTCTTTTAACTTAAGATATTCAGATTTCTTTAAAGAGACAGATTCTTCTTTTTCTTCTACTTTTTTTTCTTCTTCTGCGGGTTTATTATTTTCCTTTAATTTTTCTTCTTTCATGGCTTTATAATATGTTATCTAAAAATTCTGAAAGTAAATCTGAAATATAATCTAAAGCAGGAATAATATGATAATACTCCATGCGCTTTGGGCCTAAGATAGCAATTTTTCCTTTAGGTTGATTCTTGATACAGTAATTAGATACCACCAAGGAACAGTCGCACATCTCTTCATAACCTATTTCTTTTCCAATATAAATTTTAATCTTTTCTTTAAAATCACGGTTAAGGATATCTAAAAGCTTTTGTTTTTCTTCTAAAATCTTTATAATATGCTTAATTTTAGATACTTCATTAAATTCCGGTTGTTCCAGAACAAACCCCAAACCTTTATAAAAAATTTTGTCCTGCCACTCTAAAAAGGAAACGATGCTGGCATAATGGGTAATCTCGGAAACAACCTCTGAAGTCTTTTCCAATAACTCTTCAAGACGGTGAATTTCCTTCTTATACTCTTCTATAATTCTTTGCTTTTCTTCGTCTAAAAGTTTTTCCTGAGAAAGCAAAAAATCTACATAATAGCGGTACCCTTTATCAGTAGGAATTCTACCCCCGGAAGTGTAGGGATGGGTAAGATACCCCTCATCTTCTAACTCCTGAAAAACATTTCTGATAGTAGCTGAACTTAGAGAAAATTCCTTTGCTACATCCTCAGAAGCCACCGGAGCTGCTTCTCTTATATATTTATTTATAGTAGCAGAGAGGATAGTCTTTTTTCTTGATTCATGATCTATAAACCTAACCATCTCTAAAGTCCTTTTTAAATTAATAAATAAATTTTAACATAATAAGTACCTCTGTCAATTTATACTTTTAAAGTTATTATCGTTATTTTCGTTATGTTCGTTAATTTCTTTTTTTACTCCCTTAACTTCCTAACTTTACCTAACTTCCTAACTCCCTAACTTTACCTAACTCACCTAACTCCTAACCCTTATCTACTATCTTGGAGAAAACTAACTCATTATCATCTACACTTACTTTTATTTTATCATTACTTTTGAATTCACCTTTCAGCATCTTTAATGCCAAAGGATCAACGATACTTTTCTGGATCAATCTTTTTAAAGGTCTTGCCCCAAAATCAGGATTAAAGCCATTTTCTACAAGGAACTCTTTTGCTTTATCATCAACGATTATATCAATAGCCTGTTGCTTAAGCCGTTGTTTTACTGTCTCCAGCTGAATATCTACTATCTTTAGCATATCATTTTTAGAAAGAGAGTTAAATATTACTATCTCATCAATTCGGTTAAGAAATTCTGGCCTAAAATACTGTCTTAATCTCTCTTTTATTTTTTCTTCTATTTTCTTTTTACTATCAGAAGACCTGATTTCTTCTGTTCCGATATTAGAAGTCATAATAATCACTGTATTTTTAAAGTTAACGGTTCTTCCTTGACCATCAGTAAGCCTTCCGTCATCAAATACCTGAAGTAGAAGATTAAACACATCAGGATGTGCCTTCTCAATCTCATCAAAAAGAATTACAGAATATGGTCTTCTGCGGATAGCTTCGGTAAGCTGACCTCCCTCTTCATAACCTACATAACCCGGAGGGGCTCCGATAAGTCGAGAAACCGCATGTTTTTCCATATATTCAGACATATCAATGCGCACCAAAGCGGACTCAGTATCAAATAAAAACCAGGCCAAAGATTTAGCTAACTCTGTCTTTCCTACTCCGGTTGGCCCAATAAACATAAAAACTCCCATGGGTCGGTTAGGATCACTTAATCCAGAACGGGCTCTGCGGATACAATCAGAGATAAGTGAAATTGCCTCATCCTGACCAACAATTCGTTTTTTAAGTGATTCCTCCATCCTTAATAATTTTTCTGTTTCGGATTCAAGCAGACGATTTACCGGAATCCCTGTCCAGCGCGAGACTACATCCGCGATATCCTCTTCATCTACCTCTTCTTTAAGGAGTGAACCTTTCTTCTGTAGTTCATTTAATTTATCCGAAAGCGCTTTTAATTTAAGCTCAAGCTCTCTGATTCTTCCATAACGCAGTTGGGCAATTCTTTCTAAATCTGCTTTTTTATGTGCTTCTAACTCCTCTTTTCTTGCCTCTTCGATTTCCTCTTTTATTTTTCTTATTTCCAAAATTAACTCCTTTTCTTTTTTCCAGGCTTCAGTTAATTCTTTACTTTTTTCTCTTAATTCTTTTAGTTCTTTCTGTATCTGGTTAATTTTTATCTGCGATGATTCATCCTTTTCTTTCTTTAATACCTCTTGTTCTATCTCTAACTGTAAAATCTTGCGGTCGATCTCATCTAAAATTTGAGGTTTACTATCTATTTCCATACGCAATCGAGATGCTGCTTCATCGATTAAATCTATGGCTTTATCGGGAAGAAATCTTTCGGTAATATAACGCTGAGAAAGTACGGCTGCAGAAATAAGGGCACTATCTTTAATACGTACTCCATGATGAAGTTCATACCTTTCTTTTAGACCCCTTAAAATAGCAATGGTCTCTTCTACCGTTGGCTGGTCTACATATATAGGTTGGAATCTTCTCTCTAAAGCAGCATCTTTTTCAATGTATTTGCGGTATTCATCTAAAGTAGTAGCTCCGATACATCTTAAAGTTCCTTTAGCTAAAGCAGGTTTAAGCATATTAGAGGCATCTACTGCTCCTTCGGCAGCACCTGCTCCTACTAAACTGTGTAACTCATCGATAAAAAGAATAATACTTCCGTTGCCTGCTTCAATTTCTCTTAAGACCGCTTTAAGTCTTTCTTCAAATTCGCCTCTAAATTTTGTTCCTGCAACTAAGCTTCCCAAATCTAAGGCAATTATCCTTTTATTTTTTAATCCTTCCGGAACATCCGAAAGGGCAATCCGCTGTGCTAAGCCTTCCACAATCGCAGTTTTTCCTACACCCGGCTCTCCAATTAATACCGGGTTATTTTTAGTTCTTCTTAAAAGTATCTGAATTAAGCGTCTTATCTCATCGTCTCTACCAATTACCGGGTCTAATTTTTGACGGTTCGCTAAATCCGTTAGGTCTCTGCCATATTTTTGCAGTGCTTGGTATTTTTCCTCAGGATTAATATCAGTGATGCGCTGAGAACCCCTAATTTTCTGTAAGGAAGAGTAAATCTTTTCTTTATCAATCTTATATTTCTCTTTTAGTTCTTTAATAAATGAAGATTCTGTATCTGAAAATGATGCTAAAAGGATATGCTCTCCGGAGATATACTCATCCTTTAAAATAGAAGCTTCCTGCTCTGCCTGAATTAAGATCTGATTTGTCCTTGAAGATAGATAAACCTTAAAACCTCCACCTCTTACCTGAGGAAGCCCTTTTAGATATTCCTCTAAAAAACGCAAAAGAGAAAAAGTAGGTATTCCTAAGTTGTCAAAGATAAGTGGAAGAATCCCTTCTTTTTGTTTTAACAAAGAAAGCAAGATATGTTCTGGTTCTAATGCTTGATGTCCATACTGGGAAGCAATGTCTATCGCTTCACTTAAAGCTTCCTGTAATTTTAAAGTAAATTTATCCTGTCGCATTTAAGTTCTCCTTATTAGATAGATTAGGTAAATCCTTAACTAAATACTTTCCATAAAAATACTCATTAGGATTAAGTCCAAGTTGCATTAATTTTTTTCTTATTTTTCTTCTTTTAAGGCGTTGTTTAATTTTTATCTGGATTTTCTGTTTTGTGCTCATAGCTTATCCATTTCAAAAAGGTTTGCGCCACAGAAGTGGCATTTCTTTTCATCCTCTTTATAACCATCCACAATTAAGCATTTCCGACAACGGAAATTACCTGCGGAATGCTTAAGGACATTATATTCTTTAAATAAGGATAAGATATCTAAATTTTTTAAGATATTCTCGTTCATAGCTTTCTATTTTAACAACCGCCACAGCCAAAGGGCTGTAGCGGTAAATAAATTAATACTCAGGAGTATGTGGCATAGGTGGTGTCTTTTCTTTTTCCGGTTTTTCCGCTACTAAAGCTTCGGTAGTAAGCAAAAGTCCCGCAATACTAGAAGCATTCTGTAAAGCTAGTCTTACTACCTTTACCGGATCAATAATCCCTGCTTTGATTAAGTCAGTATACTCTAATTTTTCTGCATCAAAACCAAATGAGCCTTCATTTTCTTTTAATTTCTGTACTACCACCACGCCCTCTACTCCTGCATTCTGAGCAATATGACGTGCAGGTTCCTCTAAAGCACGTTTCACAATCTCCACACCGATCTGCTCATCTCCCTCTAATTTCAATTTTTCTAAAGCAGGTATGGTTCTTAAAAGCGCCACTCCTCCTCCCGGAACTATTCCTTCTTCCACCGCTGCTCGGGTGGCATGTAAAGCATCCTCTACACGGGCTTTCTTTTCTTTCATTTCTGTCTCAGTGGCTGCGCCCACATTGATTACCGCCACCCCTCCGGCAAGCTTGGCTAAGCGTTCCTGGAGTTTCTCGCGGTCATAGTCAGAGTCAGATTTCTCAATTTCCCTTTTAATCTGCTCAATCCTTCCTTTTATTGCGGAAGGACTACCTTTTCCTTCAATAATCGTAGTGTTTTCTTTATCTACCTTAACCCTCTTTGCCTGACCCAAATCTTTTAGCTCCACATTTTCTAATTTTATCCCCAAATCCTCCATAATTGCCTTTCCACCGGTAAGGATAGCGATATCCTCAAGCATAGCTTTCCTACGATCACCATAGCCAGGTGCTTTTACCGCACAGCAGGATAAAGTTCCCCTGATTTTATTTACTACCAGAGTTGCCAAAGCCTCACCTTCTACTTCCTCTGAAATTATTAAAAGGGGCCTTCCCTGTTGAGCAACCTTTTCTAAAATAGGAATTAAGTCCTTTACCGCAGAGATTTTCTTTTCATGAATCAAAATATAAGGCTCTTCCAAAACACATTCCATCTTTTCTGCATCGGTAACAAAATAAGGTGAAAGATAACCCTGGTCAAACTGCATTCCTTCTACCACTTCTAAAGAGGTCTGCATAGATTTTGCCTCTTCTACAGTGATTACTCCATCTTTTCCTGCTTTTTCCATGGCATCTGCCAAGAGATTGCCAATTGAAGCATCACCGTTAGCGGCGATCGTAGCAATCTGGGCGGTTTCTTTCTTTTCTTTTACCGGTTTGGCAATCTTTTTTAACTCCTCAATTACTATCTCCACTGCTTTTTCAATACCTCTTTTTAAACTCATGGGATTTGCTCCTGCAGTGACATTTTTTAAACCTTCTTTATAGATAGAATAGGCAAGTAAAGTAGCGGTAGTAGTTCCGTCACCTGCGGTATCTGAGGTCTTCTCTGCGACTTCCTTAACCAGTTCTGCTCCCATATTCTCATAAGGGTCTTCCAATTCTATTTCTTTTGCCACAGTTACTCCGTCTTTAGTAATGGTGGGAGAGCCGAATTTTTTATCTAAAACTACATTTCTTCCGCGTGGACCCAGAGTAACTATGACTGCTTGGGCTAATTTCTCCACACCTTCTAAAATTTTTTGTCGGGCTTCCTGAGAAAATATAAGTTGCTTTGCCATAGTTCAATCACCTCCTTATTCCTTAATGATTGCCAAAACATCCTCTTGGCGAATAATTAAATGTTCTTCGCCATTAATTTTTATCTCTGTGCCCGCATATTTACTATAAAGAATACGGTCTCCTACCTTAACCTCTAAAGGAAGGAGTTTTCCATCTTCTGTGAGTTTACCTTTACCTATTGCAATAACCTTTCCTTCCTGAGGTTTTTCTTTGGCAGTATCCGGTAAAATAATTCCACCTTTACTTTTTTCTTCTGCCTCTAAAGGTTTTACTAAAATTCTATCTTCCAAAGGAATAACTTGCATAACCCATCCCTCCTTTCTTAAAAATAAAATCGGACTTCTGCCGTAATAATAACATTTTTTATTTTACCTCTACTTTAATCTGTTTTGGCTTTACTTCCTCAGTCTTAGGGATAAGGATTTCTAAGACCCCATCCTTGTAGGTTGCTTTAACCTTGTTGGTATCCACATACTGAGGAAGTCTTAAACTCCTGCTAAAAGCACCGTAGAAGCGCTCTACACGGTGATAATTTTTGTCTTTTACCTCTTCTTCCTTTTTCCTCTCACCTTTAATGGTGAGAATATCTCCGGAAATGGAGATGTCAATATCGGATTGCTTTACTCCGGGAAGGTCTGCTTTAATGATAAGATTATCCTTATCTTCCGCAATATCTAAAGAAGGTAGCCAACTTCCTTCTTTGGCGACCTTCTCAGGTAAAGCAGTAAAAGAATCTTCAAAAAAATTCCTAAATTCTCTTTCTAAATCCAAAAGTTCTCTAAAAGGATCCCATTCTTTACCTCTCCATTTTATTAATGCCATATTTATCACCTCCTTTCTTTTTACGGCAGAAGTCCGATAATTAGCACTCATTTAAATAGAGTGCTAATTAAAAGAGAAAAAAATTTATAATTCCTTTTCTTCTAATTCCAAAATCATTTTTATTCCATTTAAATTTATCCCTTTCTCTTCCATAAGATAATGGATATATTCTAATTTGCGGATATCTCTTAAAGAATAAAGCCTGCTTTTTTTACCTATTCTTTTAGGACAAACAATGCCTGCTTTATCTAATTGCCGTAAGGTCCAAACCGGTAAATCCACAAGTTTGCTTACCACACTGATGACATATACCGGTTCATCCTGACTAATCTGAATATCAAAGAGAGCCATTTTTTCACTCCATTTTTTTCACAAAAAGTATAGCATAAAATCACAAATTTGTCAAGATATTTTAAAAAAATTTTTTAGATATTCTAATTGACTTTTGTATCTTATTGTTTTATAATGACTTAGATATAAATCACAGGTGGGTTAATAATAGTTTCTCTGCACGTAAATGGGCTAATTTACAAAAATAATCAACAGGGATATCCAAATTTCCTGTTTCAAGGTAAGAATGCGCGGGACACCACATACATAAATTTACCAAAGAGCACCTGTGGCATTTTTCTAAAAATTCTTGTCTTTCAGAACGCATATCTCTTACCAGGGGAATAAAATTTTCCCAAGCTTCCTTTAAACTTCCTTTTTTTAGGTCATAGATACAATCAGGATGCCAAAGGCTAGAGCAAAGCCGAAAAAAACCATCAGCGCTTACGGTAAAACTGCCTAAACCTGTCCCGCAATGAAAGAGATGGTTACAGTTAATCTGGCATAATTCAGGTTTTATAAGTTTATCACAATTTTTTTCTAAGGCTTGAAATCTTTCAGGATCTCTTCGTTCAAGTTCTACTATCTCCTCAGGCAAAAGGCGCTCTGATTGTATCTCTGCGTTTCTTTTGCTATCCGCATCGAAACGCAGATGGAGAAATGGATCAAAACGAAAATAATCCTTGGTATGTTGACGACAGAATGCACAGATTTCGCTAAATTCCTGGATATTTGAACGTAGAGCCATAGTTTTAAGGCGCACCTTAATCCCATTATTCAATAAAAGCCCTAAACCTCGTTTAAATGCCTTAAATGAACCGGTTAGCCTTGTTACGCGTTCATAAGTCTCTTTAGTAACTCCATAAACTGTAACTTCCATATCCCTGGGAGGATACTGCTTAAAAAGTTGAATGTGTTTGTTGGTAATTAAGGTAGCATTGGTAAAAACTGAAACCAAAAGTCCCTTCTTTTTTAACAAAAGATAAATATCAAAAAAATCCTGACGCAATAAAGGCTCCCCTCCAGTAATCAGACACCAAACCGCTCCTAATTCAACTGCCTCATCAGCTATTTTTTCTATATCTTCTAAAGAGAGTTCTTTTTTTATTGCCTCTTTATCGTAAGCTGGTACGTTTATATAGCAGTGCCGGCAATTGTTATTGCAGCGGTTGGTAAGTTCTAAATTAAAACTAACCACCCGGCGATATTTCTTCAACTTCTCCCAAAGGGAAAAATCGGGTAATGGACTTTGGTTAATATAATCGTTTTGTTTCATCTAAATAAGGTGCGTTTTATAACCCGACGGATAAATCGGGGAAGATGCATACCTAAATGAAAAAATAAAGCGAAAATATTGGTTTTATTTAAAAAGAGAGCTAAAGACCTACCATACATTATCCCAAAATGTATCCCCCTGTTATTCCTTTCTATTTTTGTTACTATTCCTAAAATATTTTTATGTGGGACTAAACCATCAATGCTAAAAGAGCAATCTCCTTTAGTCACTACTCCATACTTATTTTGCCTAATAACCCTGTGGATAACCAGTTTATTGGTGTAAGGATGAATAAAGGCGACCGCTAAACCTGTATATGACAAAAATCCATTTAAAGGCGAAACAGTTACAATATCATTATTCCTTATGCAAGGAAACATGCTAAAACCCTTAACGCGCAGTCTAAGAGAATTGCCTTTTGAAAGCACCTCTTGCAATAACCCTAACAATGCCTTATTAGGAAGAAAAAGTCCTTCTTTCTGAACGATTAAAAATTCTGAATTAAGCATTTTTTTTGACTTCAACGAGCATCCTTCTTTTTAATAACTCTCTAATTAATCCTAAAACATCTTTTTCTATCTCTTCTAAACTGCCTTCAAAATCTCTTGCTAATTCTTGGGCAATCTCTTTTAAAGTCTTTTTGCCATCCAACTTCTCCCAGATTGCCCTACCGGTCTCATTTAAAGTAAATATCTCATCCTCCAAATCGCCTATTCCGGAAGTTATAGGAATAATAATCAGTTCTCCCTGGATGTTTCTAGCGACGATGTCTTCGGATGGTTTGTAAACATTATTAAGACTAGTCATAAGGTTATCCATAAATATATTCTCCTATTAATTATATCTATATGAAATAAGGCAAAAGGGGAAACTAACTAGTGACTATAGTGCTACATGGCTCACATTCAACAGTAAATATATACCAACATGCTCCATCAGCGGAAGCAGGAGAACTTGTAACGTCACCTTTGCAAGACTGTAAAACCTTCTCACCGGTATCTCCTTTAGTTAATACTATACACTTCGGTTTTTCCCATTTTTTCTTATCGGTTTTTCCCATTTTTTCTTAGGCATTTTGCACCCCCATTTCATTTGTAAGTTATAGGCTATAACTTTTAAAATGCATACGACATATTTTAATCTTACGGCTTACAACATCTTTGATTAACCCTAAAAACTTAGCTTCTGTATGGGCAATTTCACAAAGATATTCTACGAAACTAATGATATACAGCCAATTATGACGCGCTGTCTTCAGAGCAGGCAGCACATCCAATACCCAAATCCATATAGCAGCCTCTTGGTCCTCCGTAATTATCAAAAGGACCAGAGCCTTGTCCATACTTACATGAATCTAAACAAGCCTCTTGCGATTTTCCTCTCACTAACACTATTAGCTTAGGCTTTTGCCATTTTTTCTTATACATACAGACCTCCTGGTATATCTTAACGCGCTATGTTAAAATTTAAGCATTTTTTTTGACTTCAACGAGCATCCTTCTTTTTAATAACTCTCTAATTAATCCTAAAACATCTTTTTCTATCTCTTCTAAACTGCCTTCAAAATCTCTTGCTAATTCTTGGGCAATCTCTTTTAAGGTCTTTTTACCATCCAACTTCTCCCAGATTGCCCTACCGGTCTCATTTAAAGTAAATATCTCATCCTCCAAATCGCCTATTCCGGAAGTTATAGGAATAATAATCAGTTCTCCCTGGATGTCTCTGGCTACGATGTCTTCGGATGGTTTGTAGATATCTGAAAGATTAACTTTTATATCCATAAATTTTACCCCTTATTTTGTATTTAGTTATTTTATAAACTAAATTGGTCTTGCCCACTTTTTCTTAAAATTCATATTTATTCCATCTTCTTTTTTACTACAAAATTATCTCTCCTCTCCTGCCAATCCCTAACCTCCCAGGCATTCTCATTATCTTTGATTAACCCTAAAAACTTAGCCTGCATATGTGCAACTTCACAAAGGTATTCTACAGGAGTATCTAACGCACCATATTCCATCCAGGATTTTGCCGGACATTGCTCGCAAAGTCCTTTAAGAAAACACTTACCACAACGGCTTAAATAATCCGCATTTGTAGCCTTAATTTCTCTTATTTTAGGAAAAAAATTAGTTAATGCATCTTTAAGCGAGCCATTTTTAAGGTCATAAACAAAATCCGGATGCCTAAGCATCATACAGGGCTGAAAATTCCCGTAGGCATCCACGCAACCGCTATGACAGCCCAAACCACAAGAAAAAAGTTTATCTCCTGTTGGATGCATAAACTTAGAGCAGAATTCCTTCATTTCTTTTAGGTATCTTTCTTTATTGCGGGTTAAAATTTTTAATCCCTCTTCAGGTGAAACCCTCAATTTTTTAATCAACTCATTTTTGTTACCGTCTCCTCTTGCGCGTAAATCAAAAAACATGGAATAAGTTGGTGGTTTATCCATCCAGGGTATTTCAGCAGCCCAGGCTTCAAATTCATCTATCTCATCTTTATTAAAAGGAAGTAGTGCGCTTTTTACTACAAAAGGGATTTTATATTCTAATAAAAGATTTATACCTCTAAAGGCAGTCTCAAATGAACCAGGTGTTCTGGTTATTGCTTCATAGGATTCTTTCTTCATACCATAAACACTTACCTCTATCTTTTTTAATGGTGGTATGTGGCTAAAAAGTTTTGCTAAATGAGGGGTAATCAAGGTGGCATTAGTAAAAATTAAAACCTTTAAGCCGAGTTTCCTGGTAAAGATGTATAATTCCTCAAAATCCTCCCTTAAAAGCGGCTCTCCACCAGTAAATCTAACAGATATACAGCCCAAGGAAACCGCCTCTTTAAGAATGCCTTTTATCTCATCTGTAGTCAATTCCTTTTTCCTTGCCTCTAAGTCATCGACAGGCAGATTAATATAACAATGAATACAATTATTATTGCAACGCTCGGTAAGCTCAATATCCAAACTACTTAGAAGCGGCTGGTTATCCTTCCATAGAAAGGCTTTATCTATTCTTTGTTTTGTAATGTAAGGTTCATTTGTTGCTATTTTATCTACCATATCCCACTTTCCCGATTAGTTTGGAAATAATCTTTCAAACACTATAAAGAATGTAATAATATTCTATAAAATAGTCCTTATTACTATTTTTATTTTGTTTTTTTTATAGTATTTATATTTTAAGTACCTGGAGCAAGATTACTACATGGAGAACAACTTTCAAGATTACAACCACTATCCCCCCAATCCGGCCCAGCGCCACTACCAAACAAATACTTACAACCTTCTAATACAGCTTCTGGTTTTTTGAATTTCACAAACAGCACCAGTTTCGGCTTCTCCCATTTTTTCTTAAGACCCATATTCTACCTCCTGATTATACGTCTAAAATTTTTCTAATAATTCAATAACTCCACAGCTTCTGTCAAATTCAAGCGTATAACAAGGAACCTTGTTTGAGATATCCTCTATCAACGGCAATACTTTCTGCCACCAATCTACAGTTACAAATGGTTTTATCAGGCAAGACAACATCCGTTTAATTATTTCTTTTTTCTCCTCTATCTTTATAATTCGGTTTTTATTCGCCTTTTTTAAAAACATAATTGCATCTAAAGGCGCTGAATTTGCTGATATATCTGAAACATCTCCATGACTCCAGGTGCCATAAATCTTAAACCCTGCGTACTGCTTATTGCATTCTGCATATTGCGCCCTTATGATAATCCTATCGTCACAGAGAATCTCTGCCTTACCTTTCAGCATACGGGCTATGGTAGATTTCCCTGCTTCAGAATGCCCCACAAAAAGTAAACCCTTACCTTTAAAATTTACTCCGCAGGAATGTAAGTAAAATCCCTGTCTATCAGCGAGGATACGTGCCAAAAGTATCTGGTCAGAAGGAAATAAAGTTAAAGATTGTAAATTTCCTTTAAGAAAATAATCTTCTTTTTCATTATAAATCCTGGCGCGCGTATGGTCAGAATTAAAAACTGCCAAGCGATGCAGGCTTTTATCTTGTTTGATTGCTGAAATACCTAAATATATCCAGGAATTATCCTTTTTATAGATTGCCCAGGGAGCTTTGCGGTAAAACTCTTTGCCTAAATCTTTGCCTTCTAAATCCGGTAAATAAAAATGATGCCTGATATAAATGGTATCTTCTCCAGGACCATTTGTTTGAAAAATTTTAAATTTAGGATGAAATGTATCATCTTTAATAGGCAAATCTGATTCAACCTGTATAGTAATATCTGCTATTTTAAAATAACGTCGGTGGTTCTTTTGCCAATTTTCTTTAAATTTACGGTTCTCTTTTGCCACCGCACAGAGATATTCAACCTTTTTATTAAAATCTCTATGTTCGAGATATCCATAAACTGGACACCATCTACAGTCATTTCTATATTCGCAGGAGCCACAATTATTTTTGTATTCTTCTGTAGCCTTTATTTTTTGGGCTAAAGAAGGAATGAAATTCTGCCAACCATCTTGGAAACTTCCTTTTCTTAAATCATAACGCATACTTGGGTCTTTGATAAAGCAACAAAACGTCATCTTACCATAAGGGTCAATATGAAATTCTCTCCTTGAATTTATACAGGAGGCGAATAAATAACCATTATCATTGATATTATGGCAGATGGAATTTTCTTCTTTTAACCATTCTTCATATGATAAATCAGGTTTATCCAGTTCAATTACTTCTTTAGGTGGTAAGCGTTGGCGCATAATTTCAGAGTTTATCTGTTTATCCCCGCAGGCTGATAAATATAACCAGGCAGCGCCAATGCGGTAATGAGGGCTTAAAGACTCTGCCAGTTTAACCATATCCTTAAATTGATGGTAGTTATCCTTCATCGGAATAATCTGAACAATAAAACCTGCGCCTGCTTCTTTTAAATACCTAAATCCCCGCATCATTGCCTCAAATGAACCAGGATTGCGTGTAATATAGTCATGCACTTCTGCTGTTGCGCCATAAAGGCAAACCATCTTGGTGCCTTTACGTTTCATCAATCGAGCAATTTTAGGGGTAATCAAAGTTCCATTGGTATTTATAGAATAATGACTACAATGAGTTGTAATATAATCAAATATTTCAGAAAAATCATGCCTAAGCATAGGTTCTCCGCCTGAAATAGACCATCTGCGACAACCAAAAGCTCTTGCCTCATCAACTATTTTTTTTATTTCCTCAAAGGAAAGCTCATCTTTTATTTCACCAGCCTCAGGAGGGATACGTAGCCAGCAGTGCCGGCAGTTGTTATTGCAGCGGTAGGTCAGATCAATACTGCCTTCTAAAGGCAGACGCGGGAAAAGAACCACTTTTTTAACTGAAATATATTTAGATTCTATAGAACCGATCTGACTTGTGAGCATTTAATTAATCTGTTTGATTTCCTTATTTTGCAATATAATTGCGAAATAAGGATTTTAGGCAGCACAGCGTCTATTTTAACATCCTTATATCTAAATTTTATCTCTTTCATCCTCCCTTGTCTATAAAAAAATAAATTTATTAAATCCACTCTGAAAAGCGGGATAACCAAACTTAACGCGGATATCTCTTAAAGAATAAAGCCTGCTTTTTTTACCTATTCTTTTAGGACAAACAATGCCTGCTTTATCTAATTGCCGTAAGGTCCAAACCGGTAAATCCACAAGTTTGCTTACCACACTGATGACATATACCGGTTCATCCTGACTAATCTGAATATCAAAGAGAGCCATTTTTTCACTCCATTTTTTTCACAAAAAGTATAGCATATTTGTCAGGATATTTTAATAAAATTTTTTAGAAAATCTAATTTTATTTTATCTCCTTAAATTTCAATAACTTATCAACTAAACTACTCGGAAGATTGGCTTCAATTTTTATCTCTTTATCAGTAAATGAAATCTTTTCTACTTTTCCTTGTTCGTAAAATAAATTTACTAAATCCATGCGATTTAAAGGTAATTTCATCTTAACATAGACCAAATTGGGCCTAAAATATGTTTCTATTTCCTTTAAAAGAAGCTCCAGGTTCTGCTTCAATTTAGCGGAAATGGGAATAGCGTTTAAAAAATCCCTTTGGTATTTTTCTAAAATCTGTTTATCCGTCAAAAGGTCAATTTTATTAAGCGCGGTAATTAAAGGTTTATTCTCTAAACCCAATCCTTTCAATACCTCCATCACTACCTTATAATGAGAATAAACCAAAGGTGAACAAATATCCAGTACATGGATAATTAGGTCTGCCTCTTGAATCTCCTCTAAAGTTGCCTTAAAGGCTTCAATTAAATTATGAGGAAGATTATGCAAAAAACCCACAGTATCCGTAAGCACGATCCTTTGACCGTTATTTAACTTTAAAGCTTTGCTTAGGGGATCAAGGGTAGTAAATAGGGTGTTATTTACTAACTGATGGGCATCGGTAAGAGCATTCAAAAGTGTAGATTTTCCTGCATTGGTATAACCTACTAATGCAACCGTAGGGATCTGCTGTTTTTTTCGTTCAGTACGGGTGATATTACGGTGTTTTCGAACCTCTTTTAAATATTGTCTTAACTTACTTATCCTTCTCTTTATCTTACGCCGGTCAACCTCTAATTTCTTTTCTCCGGGACCACGTGTTCCAATTCCTCCCCCCAAGCGCGAAAGCATAATTCCTTTTCCTATCAAGCGCGGAAGTAAATACTCTAATTGCGCCAGTTCAACCTGTGCCTTTCCTTCAGGACTGAAGGCATGCTGGGCAAAGATATCTAAAATAAGTTGGGTGCGGTCGATGGTTTTTCTACCGATAATCTCCTCTAAGTTTCTCTGCTGTGTTCCGGAAATATCACAACTAAAAATCACCGTATCGATATCGTTCTCTTGACATATATACGAGAGCTCTTCAGCTTTACCTTTACCGATATAAAGATTTGGGGTGGGTTTATCCAACTTACAGTATATATTTTTAACGACTTCGCCTCCACTAGAACGTACCAGCTGTTCCAACTCTTCTGCCATATCCTCTATCCTAAAATCATCTTTCTCATCTTTTAATTTCTCATCTTTTAATTTTACGGTCACCAAAAGCGCTTTTTCCATCGTTCTATTTTATCTTTTCTAAAATTATTTGGACTGCCTTTTTAAAACCTTCATCATCAATATTGATCCAATATACACGGGGGTCTTTTTTAAACCAAGTAAACTGTTTTTTTACTAATCTTAAGGTATTCTTTATTATTAATTTTTTTGTTTCAGTTAAACTATACCTACCCTCCAAATATCCTTCTATCTCCTTAATTCCTATCGCTTCCTTAGCGGTTTTACTCAATTTAAGCTTCAATAATTTCTTTACTTCTTCTAACAGTCCTTTCCTAAACATAGATTCGGTTCTTTGTCTTACGCGTTTTAAAATCATCTCTTTTGATCTAAAAATACCAAATACTTTCACTTCGTAATCTTTGAATATACCTTTTGCTTTTTTTTGCCACTCTGATATAGGAATACCTGTTTTTTCGTATACCTCTAAAGCCCTAACAATTCTTTTTAAATCATTAGGATGAATCTTGGAAGTACTTTTAGGATCGATTTTTTTTAATCTCTCGTATAAGAAGTACGTACCATACTCTTTTGCTTCTTGATATAATCTTTGCCTTAATTTTTGATTAGGTTCTTCTTCATCAAATATCCCATCCAATAAGACCTTGTAATAAAGACCGCTACCTCCCACAAAGAGAGGGATTTTGCCTCTCTTTAAGATTTCCTTAATCTTTCCTATTGCTTTTCTTCTAAATTTAGCTACATTGTATTGGGATTGGGGATTTACGTAACCGATCAGATGATGTTTAATTTTTTTTCTCAAATCGTAAGAGGGTGCTGCGCTTAAGATCTCCATCCCTTTATATACTTGCATAGAATCACAGGAAATAATCTCGGCATTTATTTTGGAGGCAAGTTCTACTGCCAACTCCGATTTTCCACAGGCAGTAGGACCTACTAAAAAAATCACCTTGGGTTCCATTCTTCTATTAATTCAAAAAATTCTTTTTCTATTTTTTCCCTGTCTTCTCTATTAGTAAGGTCAATCCGGTTTAAAACAAACCAGAACTCTTGTTTTGCTTTAAACTTATCACCTAACCCTTTATAGGCTTTTCCCAGTTCAAAATGTGCCTGGGTATCTTCAGGATCTAAATCTATCGCCTTAATAAGGACCTCCTCTGCTTGCGCATAAAGTCCCTGTCGGTTATAGATAAGACCTAAATTATAATACGCATCCACAAAAAAGGGATACTTTATAATTATTTTTTTATATATCTGTTTCGCTCTTTCAAAATCGTTTAGATGATAATAAAGCTCTCCTAAAATATTTAAAATTAAAGGGTTCTCCGGTTCTAAATTAGAGACAGATTCAACTTCTTTTAAAGCGGAAAGATAATCTAACTTATCTTTATAATACATCACTTTTTCTAAATGAGAGACAAGGCCCTTATTTATACAAAGTTTTTTCTCTTTAAAATTGTAGTTAAAAATAAAAGAAATCAAGATGAGCAATCCTATAGTAAATAAAAATTTTAAATATTTCTTTTGAAAAAATAGATTTATTATCTGGGTAAGGCCAAAGGAAGAAAAGATAATTAAAAACACGACCATACTCATCCGATAGCGTGTAGCTACAAAAAATAAAATTATACTAAAAGAAAAAGAAAATAAAGCTAAATAGAGGAGGTAATTTTCCTTTATTTTTTTAATTCCCAAAATCACACCTAAATAAAAGAAACCTATAAGGTAGTTTACGTCCAACGGTATATATTTAAAAAGTCCAATCCTTTCTTTTATACCGAAAAACTCCCAATCGTGTATATACTCAAAAGGGCTAAACAGATGGATTAATTTGTTTAACTGTATCCTTAAATATAAAATCGGCCTCTTTAGTATAAATTTCATCGCCTTTTTAATCCAGAAAAGAGAAACCTCGGAAGGTCTTAAATTCTTGCCGGTTTCTATCTTAGAAATTACCTTAGCATCCCTAAATATACCCTCCTGATAGGAATTTATATAAAAAGGATAATAAAAAAATCCTTCGGGATTATCAGGATTGTTTCCCAAATAGAAATTAAATCCTAAATTTGCTGATAGCAAAACGTTATCTTTTGCCACAAAATAATTTCTTAAAAAAACAGCATCTAGGATCATTATCAGACCAACAAAAAACGCTAATAAGTTATAAATAAAATATCTTAAAGATATTTTTTTTTCTAAAAGAATAAAAATGATTGCCAGAATTCCAAAGATAATCACATTTGCCTGGGTAAGAGTACAGATACCTAACAGTAATCCTCCTATAAATAAGTTCTTTCGATTTAGATTTTCTTTTAAATATAAAAAATATAAGAATAAAATTAGATTTAAAAATATCGATAAGCTGGTATAAATCAAAAGCCCTTCGTAGAAGATAAACAAACCATAACTGATATATAATAGTATTGCTGCCAAACCTGTAATTTTATTGAATATTTTTCTCGTAATTGTATATATTAATACGCAATTCAAAGCACCCAAAAAGAATTGGAATAGATAGATATAAATAAGTTCATAGTTAAATAACTTTAAAAGCAAAGCCAAAAAATAAGCATAGAATGGCCATTTCATAAAAACCTGTTTGCCTAAAATATCACCTTCCGCGATATCCTTTGCCCATTTAAGATAATAAAAACTGTCTGAGTCCTTTAAAATAGGAAAATAAATATTTATTTTTGCATAATCTCTTAAATATATAAGACGCAAATAAAATGCGATAAGGAAGCAAAGGATAAGAAACAGGAATTCCCTTCGGCTAAAAGTAAGTTTAAAATTATTTAACATTATTTGGTTTCTTTTTCTGGCGGGATATATTTTTTTGTAATTCCAGCAATAAAGCGTGCCTTCTCTTTTTTTCCTTTAAAGGGATATCATCTTTTAATTTAGCTGCCTCTGTATAAGGACGGACAGAATACTTAAATATATAGGCGGAATCAAACTGTATATTTTTTACAAGTTCAACTGTATCTTCGAAATCCTTTTCTGTTTCAGTGGGAAAACCCACCATTATATCAGTAGTTAAGGCTCCGTTTTTTACAAATTTACGATAATCATCTACTAATCTTACATAAAAATCCCTTGTATATCCCCTCTTCATTAACTTAAGGATACGGTCAGAACCTGATTGTACCGGAAGATGCAGATACTTTTTTAATTTTTCTAAATCGGACATTGCCTTAAATAGTTCTGGTGTGGTATCTTTAGGATGCGAGGTAATAAAACTAAATTCCTTTAATCCTTTAATTGAATTAATTAATTCCAGTAATTTTATAAAATCAATCTTATTATCCTTATAGGCATTAACATTTTGTCCTAAAAGAGTAATTTTGGTAATTCCTTTATCAATTGCTTCTTCTATTTCTTTTAATATATTTTTATAATTCCTATTCCTTAAAGGTCCGCGTACATAAGGAACGATACAGTAGGAACAAAAATTAGAACAACCTTCGGAAATAACCACATAAGCATGGTCTTTATCTTGGTAAAATCCAGTATGGTAGATTTCTTCTGGACGAATACTACCATCAGTTTCCCAAATTTTTAAATCAAAAAGACTTTCACTTGTGACTTGTGACTGGTGACTGGTGACATTTTCTATTATTTGTGGAATCTTATGGATATCTGAAGGTCCAACTACAAAATCTACCCAAGGTGCTTTTTTAAAAATTTTTTCTTTATAAGCTTGCGCCATACAACCCACTACACCAATAATAGGTTTGGTATTGAGTATTGAGTATTGAGTATTGAGTTTAAATCTTCCTAACTCTGACCAAACCTTATCCTCTGCATGTTTGCGGACAGAACAGGTATTAAAAATTATTATATCTGCAGATGAATAATTAGTGACTAATTTATAATTCATGGTTCGTAGTAAACCGCAGATCATCTCCGAATCCCTAACATTCATCTGACATCCGAAAGTGCGGATAAAAACTTTCATCTATTCCTTTAAAATAAGTCTTTCTACTTCTTTAAGATTTGCCCTTACCAACTCATTATCCGGTTCATATTCTAAGATTTTTGCAAACTCTTCTTTGGCTTCTCGGTGTCTTCCGGTAATCACCAGTGCTAATCCCAAATTAAAATGTGCAGAGGTAAAATCCGGTTTTAACTGCACTGCTTTTTTAAAAGCAGAGATTGCTTCAGCAAAATTTTTCATCTGCCAGAAAAGATATCCTAAATTATTGTAAGCCTCAGCAAATTTAGGGCTTACACTTATAGCGATTTGCAAAAAATGTAAAGCAGAGTCCAAATCTCCTTTGTTTATATATATATAACTTAAATTGTAGTATGCCTCTTTCTTTTTAGGAGAAATAATTATACATTTCTTATATTCCTTTATTGCCTCCTCAAACATATTGAGATATGTATAGATATAACCTAAATTCACTAAAACGTAAGGATCTCGGGGAGATAATCCTTTTGCCTTTAAACCCAATTCCAATGCCTTTTCTTTCTCTCCCAACCAAAGATAAGCAATTGCTTCACCGATAAAAGAAAGGCTATCATCCGGAATTATCTTAAGTGCCATCTGAAAAGTATCTAATGCTTCTTGATATTTTTTTAAAGCCAAAAAGTTAAATCCTAAATTACGATAATAGATACCAATACGGGGAATAAGTTTTGTTTCTATATGTTTTATAAAATTACCACAGGGAAACTTTATTCTTATATCATCGTATGTATCAAAACTGGATTTATAATCATTTAGAAGATAAAGGTATATATAACCTTTCTTAAAAAGGGTAAGACAGTTAATATACAAATCAGAATACTTAGAAATAATCTCATCATAGATATTCTTAGCATTTAAAAAATTATTCTTAGATTCATATATTCCAGAAAGAAGATACTTACTGTATAAAGACAAAACCTCATCTTCTCTTTGAGCTATTTTTTCAAAAATTGTAACTGCAGAATCAAGATTATTTGTTAATTTATCTAAAAGAGCAAGTTTATATTCTGAATTTAAGGCGCATCTACTCTCAGGATTTAATTCTATAATTTCTTTGAATATCTCTTTTGCCTTTTGAATGTCACCTGCAGTTATATATATATTAGCCAATTCATAAAGTAATTTTTGTTTTTTAAGTATCTGATTTGTTGTTTCAATCTCTTTTAATATTTCTTTTTTTCTAATTAAATAGTTCTTATGAGGCATGGTCTTAAACTCACTACCTAAAAGCCAGATTATAAATTTATCCAGTTTTAAAAGAAATCTATTTCTTTTCTGTTCTTTTATCTGGAGCGCATCTTTTAAAAAGAAACTTATATCCTCAAATTGCCTTTTATCTTTAAGTAAATTCAAAATGTCCCAAGCAGTCTGCAATTTCAGAAGTAAAGTTTGTTCTAGTTCATCTTTAGCGATCTCATCTAAAATTATTCTTTTTAAAAAGGGTTGAATTTGTTCTCTTTCTTCTATATTTTTGGCATATCTTATCTTATTTAAAACAAAATAATATCGACTGATATCCTCATCGAGTAAAAAAGAGTTATAGGATAAGATAAAGCCAGCGATTGTGGCAACTAACAAAAAAATAATTATAATTCTTTTTGATAAGCTATCCATATCTCTTTTAAATTTTACTCTTTAAGTTAGGTATGGTCAATATTTTACTTTTACCAGATACAGACCGCAGGCAGGAGCAGTGGGACCGGAAAATTTGCGGTCTTTTGCTTTAAGTATCTTTTTTATATCTAAAGGTTTTCCCCTGCCAATTTCAAGAAGAGTTCCGACGATACTACGTACCATTCCCTGAAGAAAACCATCTGCCTCTATCTCGATTTTAATTAAGTTATTTCTTTTAGAAATATTTATTCTTTTTATATTCCTTATGGGATTTCTTTCAATTTTATCTTTTATTTGAAAAGATTTAAAGTTATGCCTTCCTTTTAAAAATTTTGCTTGTTTACGCATCAGATTTAAATTTAAAGGAAAGGGATAAAAATAAGCCCTGTCTTTTAAAAATGCTGAAGGGTATTTGCGGTTTAAAATTAAGTAACGGTAGATTTTGGATTTGGTGCAGAATCGACTATGGAAGGATAAATCTACCTCCTCTATCTTTTTAACTACAATATCGCTTGGTAAAAGCGAATTTAAAGCCTTTCTTAATTTATCGCAAGTTATAGGGAAGGAGGTTTTGAAATTGGCTATTTGATTTAAAGCGTGTACCCCTTTATCAGTTCTTCCTGAGGCAATTAATTTAACTTTTTGCTGTAATATCTTTTCTAAAACTTTCTCAATAGTTTCCTGGATGGTTTTTAGATTTTTGGTTTGTGTCTGCCAGCCGTGATAGCTTGTTCCATCATATTCAATAGTTAATTTGAGATTGCGCAAAGGCATAAATTAGGTAAGCCAAATCTATATTAGTAATTCCGCAATCTGAACTGCATTAGTAGCCGCACCTTTTCTTAAGTTATCCGCGACCAACCAAAGCCAAAAACCAAATTTGTTAAACAGGTCTTTGCGGATCCGACCAACAAAAATTTCATCTTTTCCTTCTATATCTAAAGGCAAAGGATAAAGATTATCTTCAGGCTCATCCATAACTACAATCCCTTTGGATTTGGTTAATAATTTTTTTATCTCTTCAGGGGTGGTTAGCTTTTTAGTTTCTATATAAACTGACTCTGAATGGCCAGTTCTTACCGGAACACGCACACAGGTAGCAGAAATTTTAATTTTATCATTATGCATAATTTTATGGGTTTCCTGAACCAATTTCCATTCTTCAGTTGTATAATTATCCTTGCCAAAACTACCAATATGCGGAAAAACATTATAGGCAAGTTGTTGAGGTAAGGTTCTATTTTCTAATTTTACATCTAAATCTTTAAAATCTTTCTCCGCAATCAATTTAATTTCTTGATTAAGTTGCTCTACTGCGCCTTTACCTGCACCGGAGGCAGCCTGTAAAGTAGTAATGATTACTCTCTTTATACCAAATTTTTTATAGATTGGCCATAATACCACTACCAATTGGATAGTAGAACAGTTAGGATTAGAAATCAATCCTTTATGTTTTTTTACATCTTTTGGATTAACCTCAGGCACCACCAAAGGCACTTCTGGTTTAAGTCGAAAATCTGCACCGTTATCAATTACAATTGCGCCCCTTTTAATTGCCTCTGGCGCATAAGTAACTGCTGCTCCCTTTTCACCTTCGGTTCCCGCAAATAAAGCAATATCTACTCCCTCAAAAGCATCAGGAGAAATTGCTCTTACATGGTAAGTCTCTCCATCTACTTCAATATCCCTTTCAGAACGGGCAAAAACCCTAAGTTCCTCAATAGGAAATTGACGCTGTCTTAAAACCCTAAGCATCTCAATTCCTACTGCACCTACCCCTACTACTGCTACATTATACTTTTTCTTTTTCATAGGTTTTCCACCACCAAATCTCCCACCTCAGAAGTAGAATAGCCCATTTTTCCTGCAGCCAAGGATTTTAATTTTGTATTTACTACTTTTATTACTGAGTTTTCCACTGCTTTGCTGGCGTCTTTTTCTCCTAAATTTTCTAACAACATTGAAAGTGCACAGATCGCGGCTAAAGGATTAATCAGATTTTTACCCGTATATTTGGGAGCACTTCCACCAATTGGCTCAAACATAGATACACCTTGGGGATTAATATTTCCTCCCGCAGCAATCCCCATTCCTCCTTGAATTATTGCTCCCAAATCCGTAATAATATCTCCAAACATATTATCAGTAACAATTACATCAAACCATTCAGGATTTTTTACCATCCACATACAACAAGCATCCACATGGGCATAATCAACTTGAATATCCGGATAATCTTTTGCCACTTCATAGAATATCCGTTCCCATAAATCCCAGGCATAAGTTAAAACATTAGTTTTTCCACAGAGAGTTAATTTTTTCTTTTGATTACGCCTGCGCGTATATTCAAAAGCGTATCTTATACAACGCTCAATTCCTCTATAGGTATTATAAGAAATCTGAATGGCTACCTCATCTTTAGTTCCTTTATTCTGAAATTCTCCCATCCCTTTGTATAAACCCTCGGTATTCTCTCTTACCACCACAAAATCAATATCTTGGGGATTTTTATCTTTTAAAGGACAGAATTCTGGATTATAAAGTTTAACTGGTCTTAAATTTATATACTGGTCTAAATCAAACCTTAATTTTAATAAAATTCCCCTTTCTAAAATTCCTGGTTTTACTTCTGGATGGCCAATTGCTCCTAAATAAATTGCATTATATTTTTTAAGTTCCTGTACATCATCATCAGTAAGAGTCTTTTTTGTTTTAAGATAGTATTCTCCTCCAAAAGGAAAGATTTTAGTTTCATAATTAAATCTGTACCTTTTACTTACTGCTTCTAAAACCTTAAGTCCTTCGCGAATTACCTCAGGTCCTGTTCCATCACCTGGGATTACCGCAATTTTATACATCTCGTTTAGTTGGTTAATTTCGTTTTTTACTCCCTAAATTCCTAACTCACATAACTTCCTAACTTACCTAACTCCCTAACTCCCTAACTCACCTAACTTCCTAACTTACCTAACTTCCTAACTCCTATCTACTAATTTTATATAATTAAGCAATCCACCTGCCTGAATAATCCTTTGCAAAAATTCAGGAAATGGCGAAATAGAATAATTTTTATTTTTAGTAACATTTTTTATTATACCCTTATTTAAATCTATTTCAAGGATATCGCTATCATTTATATCACTTGTATCTTTTAGTTCCACAAAAACAAGTCCAATATTTATAGCATTGCGAAAAAAAATATGCGAAAAACTTTCTGCTATCACTGCTTGGATACCGCATCCTTTAATCGCTAAAGGTGCATGTTCTCTGGATGAACCGCAACCAAAATTTTTGCCTGCGACAATAATATCCCCTGGCTCTACATTCTTAGAAAAATCAGGTCTGATATTTTCCATACAGTGTTTGCCTAATTCTTTTTCATCAGTAGTAATCAGATATTTGGCGGAAATTATATCATCGGTATTTATATTATCCCCAAATTTATGAACTCTCCCTTTTATTATCATAGTTATTTTTGTTATGTTCGTTTAGTTCGTTAATTTCGTTTTATTTTCTTTAATAACCCTAACACCTCACTACTAACTACTCAATACTCAATACTCGATACTCACTACTCGCTACTTGTTAATAGCGTATAGCGTTTAGCATATAGTTTTTTATTAAAATTTCTTCTTTTATTCCCTAAATACCTTAAAAACCTAAACACCTTAATACCTAAATACCTAAAAACCTTAACACCTTAACACCTAAAAACCTAACTTCCTAACTTACCTAACTCCCTAACTCACCTAACTTCCTAAACTCCCTCTATCCTACCTACTAATTTCTTCTGGATGCGTAATCCTTCCCGTAATTGCCGAAGCAGAAGCTACCGCAGGACTGGTTAAATAAACAAAAGATTTGGTACTACCCATTCTTCCAATAAAATTTCGGTTAGTAGTAGCTAGACAAACTTCACCTTCTGCCAATATCCCCATATGCCCACCCAAACAAGGACCACAGGTAGGAGGAGAAAAAACTCCACCTGCCTTAACAAATATCTCTGCTAAACCTTCTTTTACTGCTTGCTGATAAATTTTCTGAGTAGCAGGAATCACAATTAATCTTAAGCCCGCTTTGATTTTTTTACCCTTTAAAATTTTAGCAGAAATCCTTAAATCAGAAATCCTGCCATTAGTACAAGAACCGATCACTACCTGATTAATCTTAACATTTTTAAGTTCACTTACTGGCTTTACATTAGAAGGTAAATGCGGACAGGCCACCTGAGGCTCCAAATCTGTAATATCCCATTCGTATATTTTTTCATACTTTGCCTCTATATCAGAACAAAGATTTTCCCAATTTTTCCTCCTTACTTTGTGTCCCTGTGTCCTTGTGACCGCTTCTATATATCTACGCGTAATCTCATCTGGCTCAATTATTCCAGTTACTGCACCTGCTTCAATGGCCATATTAGAGATACTAAATCGATCATCCATAGAAAGTTTTTTAATTACTGGTCCAGAAAATTCCATAATTTTCCCCAAAGCACCATCCACACCAATTTTTCCAATCGTAAAAAGTATAATATCCTTTCCGCAAACCCATCTCTTTAATTTACCTTTATAGATAAATTTTATAGATATAGGAACTTTAAGCCAACATTTTCCATCTACAAAAGCACGCGCAAGGTCTGTAGAACCCACCCCAAAAGAAAATGCTCCTAATGCACCATAAGTACAGGTATGCGAATCTGCTCCGATTACTAAATCTCCAGGCAAAACCAGCCCTTTTTCCGGCAAAAGCGCATGCTCTATGCCACCTTCGGCAAGGTCAAAATAATTCTTTATTTTATATTCTCTGGAAAAATCAGTTAAAATTTTTACCTGATTACTACTGCGCATATCCTTTGCAGGAACAAAATGGTCTAAAACTAAGGCAATTCTATTTCGATTAAATACCTTTTTAAATCCCCTTTCTTTAAATTCTTTAATCGCTAAAGGCGCGGTTATATCATTACCTAAACAGAGGTCTATCTTTGCCTCAATAAAATCACCGGGTCTAATCTCTTTTTTGTCCGTATGTGCCAATAATATTTTTTCAGAAATTGTATAACTCATTTTTTAGCGTTTAGCGTATAGTATATATTAAAAGTTATCCGTTAAATTTTTTTACTACCAAAGTAGCGTTATGACCGCCGAATCCTAAGGAATTACTCATACAGGCATTTACTTTAAATTCTCTGGCAGTATTGGGTACATAATCAAGATCGCATTCAGGATCAGGATATTTATAATTTATGGTGGGAGGAATAACTCCATCCTTAACTGTCAGGCAACAAACTATAAACTCTATTCCTCCAGCAGCACCCAATAGATGTCCAGTCATCGATTTAGTAGAACTAACCATAATTTTCTTTGCCCTCTCTTTAAAGAGAAGTTTTATGGCTAAAGTTTCAATTTTATCATTAAGTTTAGTAGAGGTTCCATGGGCATTGATATAATCTATCTCATCAATATTAAGACAGGCATCCTCTAACGCCCACTTCATCGCTAGATACGCTCCGTATCCATCAGGGTCAGGCGCAGTGATATGATAAGCATCACAACTGGCACCATAGCCTACTATTTCTGCATAGATTTTGGCTTTTCTTTTTAAAGCATGTTCCAGCTCTTCTAAAACTACAATCCCCGCACCTTCTGCAATCACAAAACCATCCCTTTTTAAATCAAAAGGACGGCTTGCCTCCTTAGGATTATCATTCTGAGTAGAAAGTGCCTTTAAGGCACAAAAACCACCTACCCCTAAAGGCGTGATACAACTCTCAGTTCCGCCGGTAATCATTATATCCGCATTACCTCTTTGAATAATTTTAAATGCCTCTCCAATCGCATGCCCGCCAGAAGCACAGGCGGTAGTAATGCATAGATTAGGCCCTTTTAGATCATACATTATCGCCACCTGACCCGATGCTTCATTTACAATTAAAAGGGGTATTAAAAAAGGAGTAATTTTTTTAGGACCCTGTTCTAAAAGTATCTTATGCTGTTCCTCAATAATCCTTAAACTGCCAATTCCTGAACCAATCAAAACTCCGATACGCTGTCTATCTTCTTTTTCTAAATCTAAACCTGAATCATTTATCGCCTCCTTGCTGGCACAGACTGCAAATTGCACAAATTTTTCCATACGATTTACTTCTTTCTTTGTTAGCCCCCAAGCTAAAGGATCAAACTGCTTTACCTCACCTGCGATCTGGCTATCAAAACCGGTGGGATCAAAAGAAGTAATTCTATCTATCCCGCAAAATGATGACTTTAGAGAATTCCAGAAATCTAAGACATTATTGCCTACAGGAGTAATTGCTCCTAAACCTGTAACTACTACTCTTCTTAACATCTTTTTATTTAAAATTTACCCCACCCTAATATAAGGTGGGGTATTAAATGGGTAATCTATTTTATTTATTATTACTTATTTGCGGTTTTTTCCTCAATATATTTTATCGCTTCACCCACAGTAGTAATTTTTTCTGCATCCTCATCCGGAATCTCAATACCAAACTCTTCCTCCAACGCCATTACCAGTTCTACCGTATCCAAAGAATCTGCGCCCAGATCATTTACAAAAGATGCTTCCTCGGTCACCTCTTCTGGCTTTACCCCTAACTGTTCCGCAATAATAGATTTTACTTTTTCTGCTACTGACATACTGCTTCCTCCTTTAGTTAATACATTAACATCCCACCATCCACCACAATGGTCTGCCCAGTTATATAATTTGAATCATCACTGGCTAAAAATAAACAAACCTTAGCTATTTCCTCCGGCATACCAAAACGACCTAAAGGAATTTGCTCCAACATTTTTTGTTTTATCTCTTGTGGTAAAACTTTAGTCATCTCAGTATCAATAAAACCCGGAGCAATGGCATTTACATTTATATTTCTTTTACCTAACTCCTTAGCGGTAGTTTTGGTAAGAGCGATTATCCCTGCTTTGGATGCAGAATAATTTGCTTGCCCCACATTTCCCATTATCCCTACGATAGAAGCGATATTAATTATTTTGCCATATCTTTGTTTAAGCATAACTTTAGAGACCGCTTTAATGCAATTAAAAGTACCCTTTAAATTTACATCTATTACCTTATCCCAATCCTTCTCATCCATCTTAAGGATAAGGCTGTCTTTGGTAATTCCTGCGTTGTTTACTAATATATCAACCTTTCCAAATTTGTCAAGAATTTTATTTAGCATCTCTTCTACCTGTGAATATACACTCACATCTACCTGAAATGCCTCTATGGTAATAAGTTGCTTCTCTAATTCCTCTTTGGTCTTTAAGGCTTCGTTTATATTTACATCACAAATAGCAATTTTTGAACCTTCTTTACCCAAAGTTAAAGCAATCTCTTTCCCAATACCTCTTGCTCCACCAGTGATTAAAGAAACCTTATCTTTTAATTTCATCCTTTCTCCTTCCTTTTTATTTCGTTATTATCGTTTAGTTCGTTATTTTCGTTATTTTCGTTTAGTTCGTTAATTCCGTTTCTTACTTACCCTAACCTTGCCTAATTCCCTTAAAACAAAATCCCAAATTCCAAGCACCAAGCACCAAATAAATTCCAATTACCGAAATAAAAAAATTACCAAAACTTTTTTAATTCATTTGGTAATTTGGTCATTATTTGGAATGCCGAATAAATCGGCATGCCGATGAATTTTTCTTGTCTTTTGCTACATTCGGCATTTGGATATTGGGATTTGGAATTTTTAACTTACCTAAATCCTACCTACTTTTTTAAGGTTATTTTCGTTAATATTGTTTAACTCAATTAACTAATCACTAATTAACTTCCTAACTCACCTAACTTCCTAACTTCCTAACTTCCTAACTCCATTATATCTTTACTTTTTTCTATATTTATTACTGTAGCTTCGGGCGCAATACTGCGCATTAAACCTTTTAAAACTTTACCTGGGCCAAATTCATAAAATTTATTTATCCCCTGATTTATCAGATATTTTATAGAATCTTCCCATAAAACCGGACTATACAATTGTTTCACTAAGGCTTCCTTTATATCTTGAGGTTTTGTTTTAGGTAAGGCATCTATATTACTTATTAAAGGCACAGATACAGAAGAAAATTCTATATTTTTTAAAAATTCTTTAAATTCTTCCGCTACAGCTTCCATAAAGGGTGAATGGAAAGCAGCGCTTACTTCCAAATCTATTGCTCTTTTAGCACCTTGCTTTAAACACATATCTTTTGCTAAATCCACTTTTTCTTTTTTTCCGGAAATAACTATCTGCTGGCAGGAATTAAGGTTGGCAATATAAACCTCTCCACAAGAATCACAGATCTCCTTAATCTTTTCTCTATCTAAACCAATAATTGCGCACATCTTGCCCAAAGATTTATCTGCCTGTCTTTGCATCAGTTCTGCTCTATGTTTTACTAATTTTAAGGCATCTTTAAATTTTAACACATTACTGGCTACCAGAGCAGAATATTCCCCTAAACTTAAACCCAAGGTAAAACTTGGCTGGATATCAAACTTTGAATTAAATGCATAAAGACAGGCAATACTTACGGTAAAAACTGCAGGTTGGCAAATAGCGGTGGTTTTAAGGATATCCTCAGGTCCTTGAAAACAATATTTTTTTAAAGGAATTTTCAAAATCTCTTCTGCTTCATCAAAAAGCTTTTTACATTCAGGAAAATCCTCATAAAGATCCTTACCCATTCCTACATATTGGGAACCTTGTCCAGGAAAAAGAAAGGCTACTTTTTCTTGCATATCACCATTCCATCACACAGGCACCCCAAACCAAACCCGCACCAAAAGCATCTAAAACTACAATATCACCCTTTTTTATCACTCTTTCTTTCACTGCTTGACATAAAGCAGTAGCGGTAGAAGCAGAAGAGACATTTCCGTATTTATGGATATTTAAATATATCTTTTTTTCATCCAAACCCAATTTTTTAGCTACCGCGGTCAATATCCTTAAATTTGCCTGATGGGGAATAAAACAATCCACATCTTCACATTTTAGCCCTGCTTTATCTAAAACAATCTGCGCTGCCTCAGCCATTATTTTTACCGCTAATTTAAATAACTCATTACCTCGCATTTTTATATAATGCATACGGTTATCAATAGTCTGATGGCTTGCAGGATTTCGCGAACCTCCTCCGGGAAGCATCAGTAAATCCGCCATACTTCCATCTGACCCTAAATATGTAGAGAGTATCCCTCCTTTTTTTACCTCCGAAAGTACTGCTGCTCCTGCTCCGTCTCCAAAAAGAACACAGGTAGAACGGTCCTGCCAATCAGTAATCGAAGAAAGCACTTCTGCACCGATTACTAAAGCATTTTTATAAATTCCGTTAGCAATAAACTGTTGGGCAGTAACTATCCCATAAACAAATCCCGCACAAGCAGCAGAGATATCAAAACAACAGGCTTTTTTTGCCCCCAGACCATCCTGAACAAGACAAGAAACCGAAGGAAATTGCATATCCGGGGTAATGGTAGCTACAATAATTAAATCCAAATCTTGTGGCTTTATTCCCGCATTCTGCAATGCTTCCTTTGCTGCCTTTATGGCTAAATCACTAGTTGCCTCACCTGGGCTAACCAAACGTCTCTCTTTTATTCCCGTGCGGGTAGTAATCCACTCATCAGATGTATCTACCATTTTTTCTAAATCCTGATTGGTAAGGACACGCGCAGGAAAATATTCTCCTACCCCAATTATTCCTACCTTTTTCATATTTTCTATTCTAATGCCTTTAATATTTTTTCGTTAACCTTTATCTTTACTTCTTTCTGGGCTACCCTTAAAGCATTCTTTATTGCTTTAGCATTGGATCTGCCGTGACCAATAATTACTATCCCATTTACTCCCAAAAGAGGTGCTCCACCGTATTCTGTATAATCTATTTTTTTTCGAATTCCACCCATTCCTAAGTTCATCAGACAAAAACCCAAGACTCCTAAGGGATTCCTTTTAAGAGAACTTTTAATAAGATTATAGGCAAAATCTACTACGCTTTCCGATACCTTTAAAGCAACATTGCCCACAAAACCATCACAGATGATAATATCACATTTTCCGGAAAATAAGTCCTTACCATCAATATTACCCAAAAAATTGTTTTTAAGTTTACTTTCGGAAATGAGCTGATGGGTCTGGCGCATAAATTCTGTACCTTTTGTTTCCTCTTCTCCGATATTTAATAAACCAATTTTTGGATCTTTTTTATTTAGCACATACTCAAAATACGCGTTAGCCATAATTGCATATTGTAAAAGATGCAGTGGTTTTGGATCAATGTTTGCTCCGACATCGATTACTAAAGATATACCTTTCAATGTAGGAATGTATATGGCAATACCTGGCCTCTCAATCCCTTTTAATAAACCTAAAATCAAGGTAGATGCACACACCACCGCTCCAGTATTACCTGCGCTAAAAAATGCATCTCCATAGCCCTGGTTTAGCAACTCCAATCCTAATACAATAGAAGAGTTCTTCTTTTTCCTTACACTTAAAGCGGCTGGCTCATCCATCTGAATTACTTCTAAACTAGGATAAAGAGAAATTCTTTCTTCAGGATAAGAAAATTTTTTAAGCAAAAATTTTATCCTTGATTCCTCCCCTACCAAAACCAGATCCAGGTCAAACTCATTAACCGCCTCTACCGCACCCTCTACTACTACCTCCGGTGCGTAATCACCACCCATAGCATCAACTATAATTCTCATCTTGTTATATATTTTAAGCTTTCTTTTTCTTTTCTTTCACTTCAATCTCTAATACCTTCTTCCCATTATAATAACCGCAAACCGGACAGACACGATGCGGAACTTTTAAATTTTTACACTGGGGGCAAGGTATTAGATTTAAGGGGTTAACTTTCCAGTGGGTCCTTCGCTTTCTACCCCTTGCTTTAGAATGTCTTCTTTTAGGTAAAGCCATAGCAATTCCTTTCTTTAAATACAGTTACATTTACCCTCATTAAGATTCTTACCGCATTTAGGGCATAGACCTAAACAATCCGGACTACAAAGATACCTTAAAGAATAGCTTAAAATAATATCCTCTCTTATATCTTCATCTAAGTCAATAAATTGCTGATTATTCATAACCTGATAATTTAATCTTAAATGACGCTTCAATGGTAGTTGTATCTCCTTCAAACAACGACTGCAGGATGTATGAAAACAGGACTCAATTTCAAGTTCCACAGAAACCACATTTTTTATTTTAAAAATATTAGCATTGACTTTGAGTGGTGAAACAAATTTTATCTCCGATGTATTTAAATCTAATTCCTCTGCATCTAAGGAATCCTCAATAGAAATACCATCACTAGTTATACGGCTTATTTCAACTTTCATCTATTTTTAAGTTTATCCTTTAAGGCTTTTTCTATAAAAGGGGGTACAAAATTAGAAAGGTTACCACCTAAAGAAGCGATCTCTTTTAGAAGTTTAGAGGAGATATAGGCGTAGGACTCCTGAGGCATAAGAAATACTGTTTCAATATCTAAAGCGAGTTTCCGATTGGTAAGCGCCATCTGAAATTCATATTCAAAATCCGAAATCATACGCAGTCCCCTGATAATTATCTTTATTTTATTTTTCCGACAATAATCTACAATTAAACCATCGAATCCCTCAATAATTAAACCCTCGATATCTTCTGTTGCCTTACGCAATAGATCTATCCTCTCCTTTAAAGAGAAAATAGGATTTTTAAAAGAACCCTCTGCTACCGCCACTCTTAAATCGGGAAAGAGTTTTTTTGCCCTTTTTATAATATCTATATGGCCGTAGGTCGGTGGATCAAATGTTCCGGGATAAACTGCCTTTTCACACATAATTATATTTTTTTCTGATAAAAGGAAAGTAAAGTTTCTGAATATCTATTTTGTCTAAATAATATTAAATCTCCCAGACTATCTGGGAGGTTTTCTTTCTTACTGTGCTGAATAATAATAAATCCTTGAGGGGCTAATATATCATAAAAGCTTAAGGTTTTCAAGGTTTTTTTTGCTATATCTCGATAATAAGGTGGGTCTAAAAAAATAATATCAAAAATCCTTCTTTCCTGTTTTAATCTTTTTATCGTTTTAAAAACATCCGCAATAAAAATTTCATAATTCGTTTTTTTAATTTTTAAAAGCTCACCTTTTATCTTATTTATACATCGGATATCCTTCTCTACAAATACAACGCTTCTTGCATTTCTCTTTAATGCCTCTATCCCCACTTTACCTAAGCCAGCGAATAGATCTAAAAAAGAAAGTCCACTTATATCACCTAAGATATCAAAGAGCGATTTTTTTATTAAACTAGTAGTAGGTCGAGTAATTTTATAATTAACCATTTAAAAAATAATCAACCTACCAGGGTTAATTTTTCATAATCAGGGAATCTTTCTAATAATTTTTCTTTTAATAGACTATTCTGAGGCATCATCAAACGAGGATCTTTTTGGATAAGTCGGTATGCCTCCTCCTTAGCTATTCTTAATAATTCCAATTGTGTTAAAGGGTTAGCAATCTTTAATTCACTTAAACCGTGCTGTCTTTTACCAAAAAATTCACCCGGACCGCGTATCCTTAAATCCTCCTCAGCAATTTTAAAACCATCGTTGTATTTTATCATTGCTTCTAATCGCGCTTTGGCTTCCGCTGTCTTTATATCCGCAATAAGAATACAAAAAGATTCGTTATTAGAACCCCTACCAATTCTTCCCCTTAACTGATGGAGCTGTGCCAGACCAAAACGGTCTGCATGCTGAATAATCATACAGGTAGCATTGGGGATATCGATCCCTACCTCCAAAACGGTAGTAGCAACCAAAATATCAATTTTATGTTCTTTAAAGTTATGCATTATCCTATCCTGCTCTTTTTGTTTTAATTTACCATGGATTAATCCCAATCGGAATTCTTTAAATTCATTTCTCCGCAATTCTTCATACATCATCTTTGCACCGACAATATCCAGACTTAACGATTCTTCAATTACAGGATAGATAACAAATACCTGATGTCCTTTTTTAATTTCCTCCTTCGCTATTCTGTAAGCATTAAAGGCATCTTCAGTAGAAAAAATTAAAGTTTTAACCTGATTGCGACTGTAAGGCAATTCATTTATCACAGAGATATCCAAATCTCCGTAAATGGTAATCGCTAAACTCCTCGGTATAGGTGTAGCAGTCATAATTAAACAATCCGGATTAATCCCTTTTTTTGGCAATAATGCTCTCTGACTTATACCGAATTTATGCTGCTCATCAATTATTACTAAACCTAAATTTTTAAACTGTACTTCCTCCTCCAACAGAGCATGCGTACCGATCACTAAATCTATCTTTCCCTCCTTCGTATCTTGATAAATTTTTTCTTTTTCTTTTTTATTTAAGCTACTGATAAGCAATCCCAGTTTAATTTCTCTGCGTTTTATTTTTGATATTTGATTTCTGATATTTATGTAGTGTTGCTTTGCTAAAATCTCTGTGGGAACCATAAAGGCAACTTGATAACCTCCCTGTATAGCAATTATGCTTGCTATGGTTGCGACCACCGTCTTACCTGAACCCACATCTCCCTGAAGTAATCTCTGCATAGGTCGAGGACTTGCCATATCTTTTTTTATTTCTTTAATTACATTTTCTTGGGCAGAGGTCAATTTAAAAGGAAGATTTGAAATAAATTCTTTTAAAAGTTCACCCTCAACCTGATGAGTGATACCTGGCTTCAATTTATCCTTTAATTTTCTTAAAGCCAGAGGTATCTGGAATATAAAGAATTCCTCAAAGCTTAAACGTCGATACGCTTCTTTCTGTAAATGGAAATCTTTAGGAAAATGAATATTAATTAAGGCTTGAGCGATATTTAATAAATTGTGGCGACAGCGTATATCATAGGGCAGAAAATCTTTTATTCCTGAAATATATCTATCCAATGTATACTTAATAAGCTGACGAAATTTACGTTGACTGATACCTGTTGGTAAAGCATAAATCGGAGTAATCCTACCCATATGTAAGGAAGTAGTATCCGCCTCTTCGACTATCTCAAACTCCGGTGAATTCATCTGCAATCTACCTGCATAACGCTCAACCCTCCCGTATAAAATTAATTCTGTCTGTGGTTTAAAATAATCTTTTAAGTATGGTTGGTTAAACCAGATACAAAATAATTTGTCCGTATCATCCGCTACAACTATTTCTAAAATTTTAAATCCCTTTCTCTTAAAAGACATCCTTTCACCCCGCGCAATAACCTTTGCTTTAATAGTATAATACTGACCTTCTTTCAATTCGGATATATTTAAGAAACTGCTTCTGTCCTCATAGCGGGATGGAAAGTAGTACAGAAGGTCCTCAATAGTACTTATCCCCCGCTTCTGAAAAGCATTCAATTTTTTGGGACCGATACCTTTAATATAGCGAATAGAAATTTCATTTAAATTCATATTTATTTATTATACTATACTGATTCCGGAAAATAAAGAAATGACCAAAGTAGACCTTATTTTAAAGGGTGACCTTTAAACTTCTATTCTCATAAACAGGTTTTTCGGGCAAAAGAGGTTCTGAGTCCGAAGGTGGGGTCTCTTTTATTTCAATTTCAAAACTCTCAGTACAGTAAGATTTATTTTTTATTTTAATGCAACTGGGTTCAATTATAGATTTTCCTATATTTAGCGGTGCAAGGATAAAAATATAGAGCAATTTAGTATTTAATTTTCCTTTTCCGATAGAAATTGTTGAGGATTGATTCTGGGAGATTATCGAAAATCCAGAAAAATTGGGTAATTTTGGTGGAGGAATATTTTTCTCATCAGATACAATTATTAATTTATAAGTGACAGTTTCATTGCTATTAATACTAGTTTTATCCACCTCTGCCCTGATGGAAATTTCTGCATACACATTTTTTATTAATATATTTAAAATGATCCATAAGATAAAAAAAATAAATTTTAATTTCATAAAGATGATATAGTTTTAACTTTTAATGAGACAGGGGTTGGATATAGATAATACCTCTCTGAATATGGACTATTCCATCAGTTTCAGCATGGATATTATTTTTTGCTTTATAAGTGTTTTTTCCTGCTTTTAAAGTTTTAGCATTTTTCAAAAGGAGGCTTCCTGCCTTTACTTTTTGAAAAGGAGAAACCAACAACCTCTGACGCCATGCCTTAGAACCATGCTTCTGTACATCGTGTGTTCCCTGATAAGCCATAACTACCTTCCTTTTTTAAAAACTATATTATATCTATTTCTTTATACAAGTCAACATTTTTAATAAATATCAAAAAAATTGACTTATCTTCTCCCATATTATAGAATTAATCTATGTTCCTTCTGAAACTTATATTCTTTTTGCGACCTTTCTTCTCCTACGTTATTTTTTTCTGGCCAGCTGTATTTTTTTCTATAATTCTATTAAGTATTCTTCCTATCTATATTATTATAAATAAAATAGATTATAAAAGAATTAAACCTATTTCCCCTTATTTCTTCTTATTTGTATTAGGCTTGGGAGTTTCCCTTATTTTCTCAAAAAATTTTTTCCTTAGTTTGGGGCAATTACACAATTATATCATATATTTTTTAGCCTTTTTTGTTTCTTTTTCATTTAGTAATGAACAAAAGATACAGATTATAAATACTTTCCTTCTCTCTTCATTAATAATCAGTATCTTAGCGATAATCCAGTATCTTTGGGGATTACAGCCTCTATTTAATTACCTAAAAAAATACAATCTAACCTATGATTTTAGCTTAAATTATATTCAGACCAAAAGAGCATTTTTCCCTTTCAGTACCCCTAATGCCTTAGCTGGCTTTCTTATTATGTCCATCCCTTTTATATTAGAGGGGAAAATATTTTCCCCTCTACTCTGTGTGGTATTGACCGCTTTAATCCTCAGCAAATCTATCGGAGCATTTATAAGTTTATCCATTGGTTTATCTTTATATTTTTACCTAAAAGAAAAGAAGGTTTCTCTGAAAATAATAAAGATAATATTTCTGTTGATTTTTTTACTAACTTTTTTTATATTTTTAAGGCAAAAGACATTGCCCCAAATAAAACTATCTCTATCTGTAGACAGAAGATGGAATTATTGGAAACAGACCTCCGCTTTGATAAAAATGCATCCCTTTATAGGCTGGGGGTTGGGTAATTTTCAGCTCACTTCTACACGGTATAGCCATAACCTAATATTACAAATTTTAGCGGAAACCGGTTTTTTAGGTTTAATTGCTTTCCTATGGTTTATCATTATATCTTTTAGGTTTATATTTTTGAATATAAAAAATTCTAAAGATAAAAATTTATACTTAAAGATTCTCATTGCCAATATTATATTTTTAATCCATAATTTAATAGATTTTACATTTTTTTTACCAGAGGTATCCTTCTTCTGGTGGGTTATCTTAGGGATGGGTATATAAAATGAAAGAGGCTTTTGCATATATTGATCCTGGAACAGGATTTATATTTGTACAACATAATCCATTCTTCATTTGGTTGATTTTAAGTATCTTTGGATTATTTATCCTATTTATAAAAAAATTCTTTAGATTTATAAAAAAAATAATTTTGATTTTTCTTATCGTTGTTATAATATTAAGTGTTATTAATATGATTATGAATAAAATTCATACAAAAAATAAAAAAATCATAATTTTAGGAATAGATGCGATGGATTATAATCTCACCGAGGCACTTCTTAAACAAAAGAAGTTATCTCATTTTTTATATCTTAAGGAAAAGGGTAGTTATGCTTCTTTAAAAACTACTTATCCTGCAGAATCAAATGTCTGTTGGACTTCCATTGCCACAGGTAAAAATCCCGCTAAACATGGGATCTTTGATTTTATTATGCGCGACCCTTTAGACTATTCACTTTACTTAGGATTAAATGAAGTTCTGACCGATTCAAAAATTAAAATCGTTGTTCGTAAGAAAGCCCCTACCTTTTGGGAGATACTTACCAAATATAAAATCCCCTGTTATCTTTATTTCTTCCCCAATACTTTTCCTGCAGAAAATATCTCTGGCAAATTACTTTCGGGTATGGGTGTTCCCTGTCTTTATGGTACGATGGGTAGGTTTTCTTTCTATACCTCGGATAAAACTATCCCTGAGAATAAAATTAAAGAAAGTAAGGGAAAAATCGTTTTAGTAAATCCGCAGAATAATTTTATCTCTACCTACATTTATGGACCAAAAGTAAAAACCAAAGAAAAAAAATTAGAGGAATTAATGATACCCCTTAAAATTACCTTAAATCCAGAACAGAATGAGGCAATAATTGAATTTGAAAAAAATAAAGTTATCTTAAAAGAAAAAACCTGGAGTAAATGGTATAGGATAAGTTTCTTATTAGGTAATTATAAAAAAATATATGGGATAATAAGATTTTATTTAAAAAGTTTAAAACCAAATTTTCAGCTGTACTTAAGTCCTATAAATTTTGATCCTGAAAACCCACTTTTTCCTATATCTTGGCCTAAGGGATATTCTAAGAGAATATCTAAAGAAATAGGATTTTATTATACCCAAGGAATGCCCCATGACACATGGGCGCTCAATGAAGGTTGGCTCCAAGACGATGAATTTTTATCCCTTGTAGATTATATTTTTCAAGAAAGAAAAAAGATACTTTTTGAAGAGATCAAAAAATTCAAATCAGGGTTATTCTTCTTTTATTTTGATACATTAGATACAGTTCAACATATGTTCTGGCGTTATACTGACTACGAACATCCTCTATTTGAAGATAATCCCATTTATAAAGAAACAATAAATAATTATTATGAGAAGTTAGATACACTTTTGGGAGAGCTATTAAAATTTATAGATGAAGATACCACGCTGATTATACTTTCAGACCATGGATTTAGTTCTTTTTCTTACGCAATACATCTAAACCGATGGCTTTTAGAAAATGGTTATCTTAAATTAAAAGATGATGCTCCGGAAAGCAAAGATTTTTTTGAAGGTGTGGATTGGGCTAAAACTAAAGCCTATGCTTTAGGTTTTGGGGGGATATATTTAAATAAAAAGAATAGGGAATCTAAAGGGATAGTAAATGAATATGAAGAAAATAATTTAAAAGAAGAAATTATAAAAAAATTAAAATTATGGGTCTGTCCTTATAATTCTAAAAATATCGTGAAAGAAGTGTATAAAAAAGAAGATATCTATGACGGTCCATATATAAATGATACGTTTGATTTATTTGTAGGATTTAACTTTGGATTCCGTGCCAGTTGGCAGACCGCCTTAGGAGGAACCCCTGAATTGCTATTAGAAAAAAACCTAAAAAAATGGAGTGGAGACCATCTTGTAGACCCCTCTCTGGTTAATGGTGTACTGTTTACAAATAAGAAGTTATCCCTCGAAAAACCATCCGTTTACGATATATTTCCTACCATTTTAAAAGTATTTGGCCTACCTGAGGATAAGGATACCGATGGTAAGAGCTTATTTTAAAAAAATTCAATTATTTTTTGTATTTTTATTCTTGGGATGGATTTCTCTCGCTGGACAGGTCCTCCAATTAAGATACACTATTGTTACTTTTGAATTAATTTTTATTATATTTGTCTTATCTCTTCTAATTGAATTACCCAATACCTTTTCTAACATCGATATTGCTTTTTTACTTTATATATTTATAATAACGCTGGGGCTTAACTTTTATGAAAATAAAAATGTTGCCTTGAGATACTACTCCACAAACATCGTACCTATATTTTTATTATATTTCTCTTTAAGAAAAATAGAAAATAAACAAATTTTAGCGATAGCCTCATCTATTTTCTTTCTATCTGTATTAATAATTATTATAGGTTACTATGAGATAATTTTTAGAAGAAATATTATTTATGAATTATGGGTTAATAATCCATATTATTTTAGATTCACCCATCAAACACCTCGGATGATGTCTACATTGATACATCCTACGGTCTTTGGCTCCTTTCTGGTAGGTGTTATACCTTTTTCTTACTCTATCTTTAGAGATTTTAAAAAAATAAATAGACCCGTTTTTATTTTTATAACATTTCTTCTAATCACTGCGGTAATTTTTTCTTTTTCACGTGGAAATCTTTTAGGACTTATAGGGGCGAGTATTCTATATCTATATCTTAATAAAAAGATTAGGTATATAAAATTTATAATTTTATTATTAATTATACTTTTAATCTTCTCATCAAGTTTATTTAAAAATAGATTATCCTTTAATCGCTTTTCTATCGAATCTATATCATCGGAATGGTGGAAAATTAAATTGGACAATTTAAGGATAATTAAGAAAATTATAAAAGACTATCCCCTCTTAGGTATAGGTCTATCTCACTATCAGTTAAAAATTAAAGATTATATTACAGAGGAACGCAAAAATCTTGAAAATTACATAATCAAAAAAGGATACACTCCTTCTGAATGGCATATACCTGATAATATGTATTTATCTATGTTAGCAGAGACAGGTATATTAGGAATAGCTTCATTTTTCATTTTTTTATTTTTGTTATATAAAAAGGTAATTTTTGTTTTAAAAAGAATTAAAGATTCTTATCAGAGAAATACCGTTATTGCCTGCATCAGCGGGATAACGGGATTACTTATAAGTATGAGTACGTATGATTTATTTTACTGGCTTAATCCTACTTTACTTCTATGGTTTTTGGTAGCTCTAATTAGAAGTGTTATAAATGAATTTTAATATATTTACAATTTATTCAGAGTATAATATAATATATAAAAAGTAAAATTTATTTTATATTTGATTATTTAGAAAGGATGTCTAATAAAAAGCTAATTAGTAAAAAAAAGTACTCCAAACCTACCTTAAAGATAATCCGTCTAAAAGATGTAGACTTTAAGCCTGCAATGATTATATTCTGGAGAGGTCATACTCAGTGGACATATGGAAACCCCTGCGCTGAAGGATGAAATTCATAAATTTTTCTTAAACCTTCAAAAAGTCGCATCTTTTCATCATGATTATATATTAATTCATAAAAGAACACCCCGCCTTTATCTTATCTCTAAAAAAATATACGATGAATTTAAATTTAATCATAAGATAAATCTATCTATCAAAGATGAGTATCTGAGATTAAAAAAATGGCTCTATCTACCTATTTCTAATAAATTCAAAGGTTACGAAAAAGAGGAAGCAGTAATTAGCCTTAGAGTCTCTGAGGACTGTAACCTTGCCTGCGGATACTGTTATAATAAAAAAAATATGTTAAATAAAAAAAATATTAAATATATGTCACCAGATATAGCTAAAAGAGCAATAGATTTTTTTATCTCTAAATTCAACAAAAAAAATATATGTGTTGTATTCTACGGAGGGGAACCGCTACTTAATTTTGGGACTATTAAATATATTTTAAATTATACAAGGAAAGCATATAAGGATAGGACCTTTGAATTTAAATTAATTACTAATGGTACAATTCTAAATAAAGAGATAATAAATGAAATAATTAAAAATGATGTTAAAGTAATGGTAAGTATAGATCTGCCGCCTTCTCAACATAACCGTAATCGTCCGTTTAAAGATGGAACTCCCAGTTTTAAAATTATAAATAATAATTTAAAGTTATTATTAAAATATATACCTTTCCCCAATATTATATTGCGCACTACCATCTCTTACGATAACAGATTTACCATTAATGATATAATTTCTAATTTTTATAGATTAAGATTACCCTTAGATAACTTTATTATAGAAACGGAATTTGGTAGAAGAATCTCTTATAGTAGAAGATGCAATTTGGAAAATCAAAAAAAACTTCTTATAAATGAAGAAAGGAATTCTCTTCTTAATACTGATAATAAAATAATATACAAAAAAGAAATCATAGGTAACTATTTATATACTATTATAAGCGGGGAAAAATCTATAAGGGAGTGTATACCCCTAAAGAATGCTCTCACAGTAAATCCTATCGGCGAATTTTATCTCTGTGATGTCTCAGTGAATAAAGAAGAATTTTATTTGGGGAATATCGAGAGCGGTTTTGAGCAAAATAAAATAAAAAAATTAAAGAAAGAATATTTAAAGTATCAAAATGATTGTCTGAATTGTTGGGCATCCAGCTTCTGTGGAAAGTTCTGTTTTTTTATACGAAATAATAGAGACCTTCTCTTAAAGAATTGTATCAGATTAAAAAATGAATTTATTGATGAATTGTATTTCTTTTTAAAATTAAATTATAAACAGATTAAAAAACTTATCTTGTCAGCTTTATATTTTACTCAGGATAAAAATTATATAAATTTACAAACCTCATATCTTAATTTATTAATGGAAATATACAAAACCTTAAATCATACCAATAAATACATTAGACCCATCAATATTATTCCCTTTAATCAAAATTAAATAGCTAAAAATAAATAATAGATTGGATAGGTTGGCTGGAATATAAAAGTTTTAAACTTATATTATAAATTTTATCCAGATCGATTAAATCCATACAGTTAGGTCTTTTATCACATATCTTCTTATAACAAGGAGCGCATTCTATAGGAGAGATAATCTTTTCTCCCCTTCCGTATAACTCTATCTCCTGAGCACAGGTTGGTCCGAATAGAGCTACCAGATTTCTCTTTAAAGCAACAGCGATATGGAGCGTTAATGTATCACCGGAAATAACCAAATTACAACGCTTAACAATCGCAGAAAAATTTTTTATTTTACTGTAACCTGAATCTATCACCGGAAAAGAAAGCAGACTTTTTATTTTTTTATTTATCTCTATTTCTAAGGGACCTCCTAAAAGAATTATTTTCACTTTTAGCTTTTTATTTAATCTTTCTAAAATTTCGACCATCTTTTCAACGGGAAGCATCTTATTGGCAAATCTTTTACCTGCTCCTGTACTTATACCAATTAGAATATCATCGGATTTTATCTTCTCCTGGGAAAAGAATCTCTCAGCAAATTCTAAAGATTCTTTAGGTAATTCTAAAATATACTCATAATCTAAACTGTAAGGCAATTCTGCGCACTCAAAGATGAGTTCCTGGTACGTTTTTTTATTTTTATAGAATTTTAAATCATCATCTAAACCTAATCTTAAAGAATACTCTGAGGCAGGATTTAAAGCAGTGATATTACCATTTTTATCCATACCAAAACCTTTTTTTTGTTCTGCCTTAATTAAATTTGCCAATGCTAAAGCAGGGTAATCCTTATCCAAATTTATCAAAAGGTCAAATTCTTCACTTAATAACCCTAAAACATTTTCTAATTTTAAGGAAAACAATCTATCAATAAATTTATTTTCTTCTAAAATCTCCAAAGACTCTTCATAGGTAAGCCAGGTAATTTTACTTTCCGGAAATCTATCCTTTAAGCCATATAAGATTGGCGTTGTCCTTAATACATCTCCTATAGAACCTAATTTGATGATTAAGATTCTTTGGTGCATTTAAATCTTATAGGTCGATTTAAATATATAAAAATTACTGAAATTAAAAGATATATAAAAATAAAAATGTTGAGGATAAAAATAGGAATATAAACTAAAAATTCATTTAAAGTCTTCCTTCTTAAAAGTGACCATTTATGTTCAGGATGATACACATAAGTTCTTCTTCTTACAAATAAAATACAGGTCAAAATCATAATTATATCTAAACTCAAAAGGACAATAAAATCAAACCTCTTTCTGTTTAAAAGAATTAATTTAAAACCCGCCTGTAATCTTTTAGGTATAAATTTTCTTTTAACTAATATTATTTCAACGTTTGATAAATTTTCTCTTATAAGCTCGAACCTTTTGGGATAAGTTAAAATAGTTATCTCTACATTACTTAAACTATTTCTTAAATTATTTACACAGGAAAAAAGCTGTCCTATTTCAGAGTATTGGCTATCCACCACTACTACTTTAAAATTTAATATCCCTGTTTGCTGACGCTCTAATTTTAAAAAAATTCTTCCTATCTTTCTTAAAAATTTATGCTCTCTCATCTTATATTCCCAAATATTCTCGCCAATATCTTACCAATGGATAATCTCTTGCTTTCTCCTCTGCTTTATTAAAATACTCTTTTGCTTCTTCTATCAAACCCAATTTATATTTAGATATAGCAATACCCAAATAGGGAAAATAAAATTCAGGATTAAATTCTATTATTTTTTGAAAATATTCTATTGCCTTATCATATACGCCATTTCTACGTAATATCTCTGCAATATGAATCAAAAAAATATTCCAACAGCTATTAAATTTATCTTCATCTAAAATTTTTAAAAAAATATCATCTTTTTCACTCTCATTATATTTTTGCAGAATATCCTCTTTTAATTTACTTATATCATAAAGTATATAAGGATTTATCTGATAAATTGCCTCTAAAAAACTAATTAATCTTTCGTTGATAATATAAAGGTTATAGTTATTATATGTGTTAATAATTCTTTTAAAAGTAGAAAATAATATTAAATCTATATCCTTCTTTTCTTGTATATTTAAGATTTTATTAAAATTTTCTTTAATATAAAATGGAGTATAAGATATACCAAAAATCCAATTTGAATGATTCATATTGTAGTTAATAATAGATTTTATGATTTCTTTAAAAACCAAGATATTATATTTTGTATACCAATGACAATTATCAAAAAACATCTCTTTTCCTACCAAACCATTAGGTGCATTATCTATAAATGCTTTTTCTAAATCTATTAAAATAATATCTTCCTTTTTACAAAGATTCCGAATAATTCTATTTTTTATAGGATAGCATCTATCATTATCAATACCTGCCCAAAAAGCTACATCCATACTACTTAGATAAATTTTTATCGCTTTATCATAATTCTTTAATGCTTCATAACATTTGGCTAAATAATAATATCCAAAGGGCTCAAAAGGATATTTTTTAATAAAACTTATAAATTCTTCTTTTGCTTTATTATAATCTCTTTGTTCCCATAACTGATATGCTAAAAAAAATTTTCTATTTGACCATGGAGCTGGTTTATTAAATGCACAATTAGAGAAATTTGTTGGCAAAGTACATATTGCAAAAGGTATATTTTTCTTTTTAGTAATATAAATCATCTTTTTTAAATTATTCTCAAAATTTATTAAACGCTCCTGAGGGGTAATTTGTTTAGGTGGTCTATCATAAGATTTTAATATTTTTTTCTGTATAAATTGAAAAAGCAAAAAATTTGATAATAAACGATTTAATTTATATTTAAGAGGATTTATAAATATAGGAGTATAAAACTCATTATTTCCTGAGAATAAAATAATCAAATCAGGACTATAGTGTATAATTTCTTTTAAAACAAGCAATTCTCTATAACTATCATATCCTCTCATCCCACAATTTATAATTTCAAACTTTATATTGGGGGTAATTTCCTCAAGAATATTTTTTAATATATATTGATTATCCTGCAAACCTTGTGCTACTGAACCACCTAATATAAATATTCTTTTAGTATTCTTATCTTTAATTACAGGAAATATATCTTTTTTTGTTTCCCAACTACGTTGTGGCATATAAAATATTTTCCCATCAGGAAGTCGCGTCTTTTTAAAAAATTTCTTGTAAATTTCAATATACTGATAGTTAAATTGGGGATGTGGGTCTGCAAAAATGGATGGTTTACCATATTTAATACGCAAAATTCCTTCAAATACAAATAAAATAAAAATAAAACCTAAAATAGTAAAGAAAAAAAGTATATATCTATTCTTCATCTAAAACTAAATTTGTACCCTCATTACAAGGACAGATATCAAAATTACAGAGATTAGGTTCATCTAATAATCTGAAATCTTCATCTCCCAAATAGCCTATTATTGGTTTATTATCATCTTTTAAACTAAATCCACCGCATTGAAAAATCTTATTATTGGGTTGAATTACTGCATAAACTACCCCTGATAGACAAATTTTACCTTTTGTATTAGTATTTTTAACCTCAAAGGTTTTCCCACCTCTGTTTCCTAAAGAAGGATAAATAACTTCTAACTGTTCTTCTGTATAGCTATCAGGATATCTTTTTCCATTATATTCTCCATAAAAAGGCTGTAAAAACATAGGAATTCCGTATTTTAAAAATTTATCTTGATAAAATTTTATATCTTTTATTTGAGGTGGCCAGGCAACATAGGATACTTCCTGATGTGGTTTTATTTTTTTTATATATAAAAATTTTTTTAAGAATTCATCAAAATCAGCAAATAATGGATGAAAAGATGGTCTTATTTCTACGTTATCCATATTTACTAATTTTAAAAATTCTTCTATTTCGCAAGATAAATTCGTAACTATTTCTATAAGATGAAATTGGGACAATTCTTTTATTAAATTATTAAATTCCGGATATAAAAATGGCTCTCCGCCGGTAATAGAGATCTTTACCTTACCGTATTTAAAGTAAATATTTTGCCAAAACTTTATTAATTTTTCTAAAGGTAAATATATATTTTGGCTCTTTAATTCCTCCCATTTTCCATTAAACCAGCAATAAGGACATCTATAGTTGCATATCCAATGGATATCCCAGTTAAAAGAAATAAAACTTTCTTTTAATAGGTTATTTTTAATTTCTTGTTTTTTATTTTTTATATAACTATTATTGGGGTCTAATTTTAAATACTTAGAAAAATAAAGAAATGATTTTCTGAAATCTTTTTTTGATTCATAAAAATGCCCCAAATTCCAATATCTATCCTGCTCTATAGAAGTATTTAGTCCTAAACCTACATTTCCTCCTAAAGAGTTTACCAACTCAGAAAAAATCTCAGACCGTCTTAATCTTATAGGGTAAGTATTTAAACCATCCTTTGATTCCCAATAGAGATTATTAATGGGATTAGGAATAATATTAAATTCTTCCATATGTTTTTCTAAATAACTGTGTGGTTCAATTGTACAAAATGACCTTGAAGGATAAGCAAAATCAATATAGTGAATATTTCTTTTTACAAAATCTAAGGTTTTTTGAAAATCCTCTTCTGTTTCATAAGGAAAACCAAACATGAAATTACAGGTCACAGTTATTCCTGCATTATGGACATTTCTTAAAACAGTATCCGCATCTTTGACTTTATAGTTCTTTCGCATAAGGTTAAGTATCTTTTGAGAGCCGGATTCAATTCCAAAGGTCAAATGATGACAACCTGCTTTTTTCATCTTTTTACAAATTTCCTCCGTCATCTCCGGTCTTATTACTACATTGGCATGCCATTTTAGTTCTTTCTTTAAAGGCTTTTTAATCATCAAATCACAGAATTCCTCTAAAACCTTCATATTTCCATTAAATAAAAGGTCTAAGAATTCAATATGTTCAATCTCGGGATGATTATTTAAATGGAATTTTATTTCTTCATAAATCCTTCTTGCGGACATTGTCCGATATCCTTGCCAGTAAGCACGCGGACCACAGAATACACAACCCCAGATACACCCTCGTGAAGTCATTAAAGATATATGTTTACCTAAATGCCCAGGTGGATCATAATTTTTTAACGGTAAATCAGAAAAATCCAAAAATGGCAATTCATCAAGATTTTTTAGTAAAGGTCGATTTTCAGTTTTTATTATTTTATTATCTTTCTTAAAACAAACTCCCTTACATTTATTTAAATCTATATTGTTTTCTATAAAAAATGATAATTCAGCAAATGTCTCTTCGCCCTCACCTAAAACAATAATATCCACAATCCCTTCATTTAATATAGATTCTATATCCGAAGGCACACAAAATAAAGGTCCTCCAAAGACAATATTTAGTTGGGGTCTTCTTTCTTTTAACATCTTTGCAAACAGTAAACTTGAATATAAAGAAGCAACATTTACCGAGAAACCTACTATTTTTGGATTAAATTTCAATACTTCATTTATATAATTTTGAATATATATCTCATAAGCTTTAAAAAAATTCACTACATTATTTCTATCACACCAAAAATTAGTCTGTTCATTTGCCCAGATAGTTTTATATTCATCGATACGGTGATTATATAAATCTATATTAAAATCAAAACATTTAACCTCTATCTTTTGGTTTTTAAGATATGCGGATAATTGCGCTAATGCAATTGGTGGATCAGATATACCCCATACAGGAGACTGTATTAGACATATCATTCTTGAATACCCGCCTTTTTTAAAATACGACCCCCCACTCTTAAATCGATACCCAAAGATAAAACAAATTCTTTAAGACGATCAAATCGTTTAATGCGCTCTTCATAAGTATTTTTTTTATCATCGGTAAACCAGTACTCTGTTTCTTTCGATTTAATACCGATTTTTTCCGCATATTCAAAAAATGCAGAATTTTTTCTAATTACATAGCTCATAAAAGTTAATCTAATTTCGTCAATATAATTTTTATTTCTATTAATAAAATTTATAGTTTGCTCAAAATCTTTTTCTGTTTCTGCAGGGAGACCGGTTATAATATTTATTGAAGTTTTTATACCAGAGTTATGGGTATTTTTTATAACTTCTTCTGCGAGAGGAATAGAAAATTTTTTTCCAATAGATTTAATTACTCTTTCCGATCCACTTTCTAACCCGTATCCTATTCCCACACAACCTGCTTTTCTCATTTTCAAAATTAACTCTTTTGTCATACCAGGATGAATTATAGCATCTCCCGACCAAAAAATATTTCGCATACCATTATTTTTAGCTTCTATCATCAAATCACAAAATTCATTTAGGGCATCAATATTTAAATTTATAGCTAAATCAACCATTCTAATATGATTTACATTTTTATGTAATTTTGATTGATTAATAAACTCATTAAATATTCTTCTTCCACTCATTGAACGATATTTCCCTTGAGGTTGCCAATCGCTACAGAATTTACACCGCCATATGCAACCTCTGGAAGTATATATTTCTAAAAAACTAGGATCCTTATAACGATTCAGGTCAAAATCAGTAAAATCAAAAAATGGTAAATGATCCAAGTTTTCAGGTACTTCTACTTTTGTAGCATCAATAATTTTATCATATGTAGAAAATAAATTTTTAAAATCAGATTTAAATTCATTATTTTCTAAAGAAGCAACTAATTTAGGTAATGCAATCTCTTCATATCCTATAATTATAAAATCTTGTGGATGTTTTTTTTGATTTAAGATAAAATTCTCGATTTCTTCTTTACTTTTATGAAACAATCCAATAAATATAATTGGTATATTAGGCTTCTTCTCTTTAAGCAGCCTCGTCATTCTTTCACTATTAATAAAAGTATTACCAATTGCCTCAAATACTATAACATCTGGATTACAATCTAAAATCTTTGATGCAAAATAATTACACAGTGGTTCTATTTCCTGCCAAAAGGATATATCCCTATCGCTATCTGGATCCATATGTAGATATTTCCAATAGCTCCTTGCTTTAAAACAACTTAAAAATATTTCATTATTGAGATCAAATAAAAAAACCTTATGTTCTTTTTTTAATAAAGCTATATTCATACCTAAATCAGCTAAAGGCCTATCCCGTCTACATAAAGGCATGAGAATTATGGCTATATTCATAAGTTAAATTTTATTTATAATATTTATCTCCAAAAAATCTTGCTGCTTTTGGAACAACCCAATGAGGTCCCCAGTAATCTTCGTTTCCAACGATCATGCATTTCCAGCACGGGCATTCTTCTATATAACATTCTTTTGCCTCTTCCAATAGAACGAAATTTCCATTTACTAAATTACCTAGTTTTTCAGCACCCTTGGCACAACATCTAAATACATCTCCGTTAGAATAGATTTTGGCATACATCTGTCCCATTCTACATATTTTTGAATTTGGTTTAATTGTCTCATTTAATAAAAAATCTGTAGATTTTTTTGACCATGTAGAAGTGCTAAATTTTCTAAGAATTGCTCTCTCTTTTTCATTGTAACTATCAGGATAATCCATATTATTATATTTACCTTTAAATAACAATATTGACATCTCTATCCCATTTTCTTTAGAAATATTTTTATAATTCTCTATTTTATCCATATAAGGTGGATAGGCAACATAATTAATCCAAACCTCAAAACCAGCCTCTTTTAATCTTAATGCTTTCTGAATAAATAGATTAAATTCAGCAAATTCGGGATGAAAACTTAACCCTATACGCGCTCTATCCGGTTTTATTTTTTTAATAAATTCTTCTGGCTTCCAAAAAAAATTGGTTGAGAATTCCAAAGTATGTATTTCGGATAAATTTTCAATTAGATTCATAAAATCTGGATATAAAAATGGTTCCCCGCCAGCAAAATGTATCTCACAACTTCCATACCTTTTATATATTTCTTCCCATATTTTAATCCATTTAGGAACTTCTAAGTATAAAGTAGGATGTGGTTTATATGCATTTGGAGCGCCACCAAATGCACAATAACTACATTTATAATTACATTCATAAGTAATATCCCAAGTAAAAAATACTCTATATGGAGCGATATCTTTTCTAAAATCAGAAGGTGGTTTTATCATTAATTTTCTAAATTAAATATCGACATTTTATCCTCTCAAATGTCTCTTTTTTGCTCCGTCAATTGAAATAAATAAACGGCTCAGACCACAATTAATCATTTCGGAAATATTTACTTCATTAAGTAATGTCCCATTGGTGATAAGCACTGAAAAAGGCACATCTTTTATATATTTAATTACTTCCATAAAATTATTTGACATAAGGCTTCATACCCACAGGATAACCAAATAGACTCAGCATATTGAAATGTTTGGGAAGCAATCTTTTTAAATAAATCCAACGGCATATCATATCTGTCTGTCTTATTAAAGCCAACTCCACACATAATACATCGAAGATTACATCTGTTTGTTATATCTATAAGAATACGAGAAATAAAACGATTTTCAGAACTCATTAGAAAAATGTTATACTACTCTAAAACAATCTTTGGAACAGATCTCTTGGTATCTATCTTCTAAAATTTTCTTACGATATTCCTGCATTGGCTCACTATTCCAAATCTCAATTAAATCTTCATCCATAATATTACCTATGCTTTTTGAACATAAGCATTCTGGATAAACATTTCCTCCGCGAATAGCATCTATGGCAAGGTTTATCCAAGGAAGTCTACATATCAATCCATTCTTTTTATTCTGCTGTATAGGATGAGCATTTATCGGATCACTTTTTTTATTTATAAGAAAAGAGGAAAAATAACAATCCAGAGTAATATTATATTTTTTACAACTTTCTTCAATTAATGGCATCTGCCATCTTAGAAATTCAATTGCTTTATTATCAATAGGATTAAATATATTTTCTTCCGGTGGAACATGTGTTCCATGAATAAAACCAAAGGAAATACGCTTAAAATCATATTTTATTGCAAAATCAACAAATTCCTTTATCTGTAAGTAATTAGATCTCATAATACATACACACAATACTTTTTCTGATTTGGAATTGTATTTATTTATAAATTCATTAAATAAAGCTATATTCTCCAATAACTGTTTAAAACTAGCGCCTTTTCGAATATATTCATAAATCTCTTTAGTTACTCCGTCGATAGAAAAAAGCACAGTTGTATTAGATTTAACCAATAACTCTATCCATTTTTTATCGAATAATAAACCGTTAGTCTGAATAGTCTGATGTATATTTTTATATGTTGAGAGTTGCTGAAATAATTCTTTAAAATAATCTACTAAAAAAACTTCTCCTCCTTGCCAGTCAACTCTTTCTAAATAAGGCAAAAATTCTTTAACTTTTATAATTTTCTCATAAGGAATAGAAAATTTATTTTTTTGATTTGATATGCCACACATAATGCATTGAAGATTACACAGATTTGTAATAACTATTCTTAGTGTCAAAGGTTTAGATTTCAAAATAATTTTACCTTCGTTAATCTCATTTTCATTGATTATTTTATTATCAAAGAAAATATTTAAATTATTCATTCGAAAATATTAATAATTAAATTGGATTTACTAACAAAAATGACCATTCATTGCAAGGACATTCTTCTGATTCGCAAGGCAGTGGCGCATCGAGTAATTTAAAATTCTCATCAAAAAAGTTTGCAAATGGAGGATGCTGTTCTCTCCAGTTTCCTCCTCCGCATCTAAAAACATCGCCATTTGGATGAATCAGGGCATATATCTGGCCTGCCCTGCAGAGTTTTCCTTTGGTCTTAACGGGGGTAAGTTGAAATTTTTCTCCACTTTCTGATCTTACACCTAAAGCTGAGTTTATAATTTCTCTTTCTTTTGCTGTATAACCCTGAGGATAATCAATACCATTATATTTACCCCAGAATGTAAGGACTGTAAAGTTTAGCCCTTCTTTTTCAAATTTTTTTTTATAAAGAGGAATATATTCAATCTGTGGTGGCCAAGCAAGATAGAGTATATTTTTTAAAACACCCAATCTATATAACGGAATAACTTTTTTAATAAAAGTATCATAATCAACAAATAAAGGATGAAAACTGGCACCTAATCCTATATTGTGATTATCTGAATTTTTTAACTCTCTAATAAAATAGTCAATATCAAAGGAAAGATTAGTTGTAATACCCACTTTATGTATCTTTGAAAGTTCAATTATTAGCTCTATAAAATTAGGATAAATAAATGGCTCTCCACCATTTATCTGAATCTCTACACTTCCGTATCTATAATAAACATTTTCCCAGTATCTCATCAACTCTTTTACTGACATATATCTATTAAGTTTTGATGCCTGCTCCCATTGATTATGAAACCAGCAATATGGACAACGATAATTACAGCTTAAAATTATATTCCAAGAAAACTCAACCATTTCTTCCCCAAAATTTTACCCATTCAGGCTCTGTCTCTACTAACATAGCCCGAGAACAATTACATTCATCAATCTGACAAGGTATAGGTTCTTCCAATAATTTAAATGTTTTACTAATGATATTTCCTAACTGAATACTCTTATCTCGACAACATCTATCTACCGAACCGTCAGGATGAATAAAACCATAATTCTGGCCCATCCTACAAAGTTTTCCTTTTTTGTTAGACTGAGAGGTCGTTTTAAACTCTAATGTCTTAGTATTTGTTTCATCATCAAATATACCTAAATATTTTTTTTCCTCTTCAGTATATCCTCGTGGATACTGTCTTCCTTCATATTGACCAATGAATGGCTGGAGAATAACTTTTATTCCTTCAGATTCAAAAGCACCTTTGATTTTTTTAATTTCTTTAAAAAGAGGTGGCCAAGGAACAAAATTTACCCAAACTTCAAAACCGTTATCTTGTAATCTCTTTATTTTATTTATAAATAATTTTAAATCAGCAAATTCTGGATGAAAGCTCGTTCCCACTCTTAATCTTTTAGGATTTATATTCATAATAGGCTCTATATCAGAAGATAAATTTGTACATAATTCAACAATATGTAATCTGGAAATACTTTTAATAATTTCCACAAATTCAGGATAAACAAACGGCTCTCCTCCGCTAATTACCATTTCACATTCTCCGTAATTATCATAAATTTCACTCCATATATTTAACCATTCATCTGGTTTTAAATATAC
>Ga0207433_10000748_pt1 | contig 73561 bp, 65 predicted proteins | sample YelNatPaOPGAMG01_FD_187559 | JGI IMG/M metagenome (GOLD analysis project Ga0207433, IMG submission 187559) | Hot spring thermophilic microbial communities from Obsidian Pool, Yellowstone National Park, USA - OP-RAMG-01 (SPAdes) (version 3) | ecosystem: Environmental > Aquatic > Thermal springs...
ATGGATTAATTATTCTCATTTAATTCACCTTCTGCTGACTAAAGCGTACGATTATTTTATCTAAGTGGTTTAACTCCTGTACTGCACCCCATTTTCAACTCACTTTTAATGCCCTAAAAGTTGTCAAAAGTCATCCTGCTTCTATCCTTTTTTCCTCAAAACCCCCTCTGAACTTAAAAGAACCAAGCTCAAGAGTGCCCATAATCATCTTCTTCTGGCTTGCAGTTTTAGAATGTAGCTCTATTTTTGCAGAAAACGGATGCAAATCCTGGGTGTCAATACTGTTTCTGCAGTATAATGAAATAAATAATAAAATTCGATTTTGTCAAGAGATTTTTGAATAAAAATTTGCGGATCGAACAAAAAATCTTTATCTTATGTGCTATGAAAATCAGTGGTTTTTCTTTTGCTCGAAATGCCATTCAATTGTACTATCCAGTGGTCGAATCGATTCGTTCCATTCTCCCCATTGTGGATGAATTTGTCATTGCAGTGGGCCAAAGTGAAGACAACACCCGAGAGGCCATTTTCTCCATTGGGGATCCAAAAATCCGAATCATTGACACGGTATGGGACGAACGCCATTTCCATAAAGGCATTGTCAATGCCATTCAGACCGACATTGCCAAAAATGCTTGCACTGGGGATTGGCTATTTTATCTCCAAGCAGATGAAGTGGTCCACGAAAAATATTTGCCTTTAATAAAAGAAAAATGCGAAGCGTTTTTGCATCGAGAAGAAGTGGAAGGGTTTCTTTTCCGATATAAACATTTCTGGGGAGATTACGATCATTACCACGCCGGGCATGGATGGTACTCCCACGAAATTCGCATCATTCGAAATCGACCCGATATTCATTCTTGGCAAAGTGCCCAATCCTTTCGGCGTTTTGATTGGTACGAACATCCTCGACAACCCAAAGGCCATCATCCCCTCCGCGTGGTGAAAATCGATGCTGAAATTTACCACTATGGGTGGGTGAGGCCACCCCATCTCATGCAACAAAAGAGAAAGGCGTTGGATTCTGTTCACTGGGGTCTCAAGCGTGCCCAACAGTATTACGAACAGGCGCCTCCCGTATTTGACTATGGCCCCATGGATCGGTTGGCCGTTTTTACCGGCACGCACCCGCGTGTCATGTGGGAGAGAATCCAACAAATGGATTGGAAAGATCGATTACAGTCTTCGGGCAAACCCAATCCGGCGCGGCCTCTGCACAAACATGAGCGATTGAAATATCGGATTCTCACCTGGATTGAAAATCGCCTTCTTGGAGGAAGAAGGATTGGAGAATTTAAAAATTATCGTTTGATCAAGGTCAAATGAAACGGGTTCTTTTCCTCACATACCATTTTCCGCCTGAAGGGGGGCCTGCAGTGCAGAGGGTTTTAAAATTTGTCAAATATCTTCCCTGTTTTGGATATGAGCCCATTGTACTGACTTCGCTCCATCCCATAAAAGTCCAAGATCCAGATCTTTTGGCAGATATTCCTTCTTCCATTCGAGTGTATCGCATTCTAGACCCTTTTGCTTGGCTTCCTTTTGCATTTCGAAAATGGTTTGGCGGAAACCGCATTCCAGATCGGCACATCACTTGGAAACACTTTGTTCTTCGGAAAGCAGAGAAAATTCTCCAAAAGGAAAAAATCGATCTTTTGTTTTCCTCTTCTCCTCCCCATTCTATTCAGGTGATTGCAAAAGCATTGGCGTCTCAGTACAATCTCCCTTGGATTGCAGATTTCCGGGATGAATGGACTCGGGATTCTTATTTTTCTCCAAATGCCCAAATTTCTAAATTGGAAAAAGAGACGCTACAGGCCTGCCAAGCCATTACCACGGTGACTTTGGCCGCAAGGAAAAACTTTCTGGACATTACGAATTCTACTGTGCCTGTGTATTTTTTGCCCAATGGGTATGATCCAGAAGATTTTGAAGAACGGATTCTGTTGAAAACCAAAAAATCGCACAAGTTAAATATCACGTACTGTGGCCGTTTTACGAAAAAGAGTTCTCCGCATCCATTTTTTGAAGGACTACGAGACGTTTTGTCTCAAGAGCCTTTTTGGAAATTGCATCTCCACATTCGCGTGATCGGAGGGACAAAAAATTCCAGGGTCATGACTTTATTCCCTGAACTTAAACCCATTGTCGAATTCATTCCCTATCAACCCCACAACCGAGCTTTGGCTTTGATGCAAGAAGCAGATGTGTTGCTTCTCTTATCCACTGGGAAACCAGGATCAGAAATTCCGACAGGCAAAGTCTATGAATACATGGCAAGTCAGAAACCCATTTTGGCCATTGTGTCTCATCAGGGTGAATTGAGTGAGATGCTTTCTCACTATGGCAATGCGTATCTGGCGATTCTTTCTGAGGAAGGCGCTGTGAGCCGAACTTTGAGAGAAATTTTTCAAAATTGGAAAAACGGAAAATTGGAAAAATCAATCCAGCTCCAGTGGGTGGAGCAATTCGATCGAAAAAAACAGACCGCAGCGTTGGCCAAAATTTTTGATTCGGTATTAGGCAAAAGGGAACACGAATGAATACTTGTCTGCATCTGGGGATTCAAGGCCAACCCTATAATATTTGGAAAGCAGATCCCAATACCCGGAGGTATCGAAATGAATTGCTTCGGTATTTTCAGTTGCTGCGGATGATCCCCAAAGGGATTTCTCAGATTCTCGATATTGGTTGTGGAACAGGATATATGTCTGTGCTTTTGGCCAAAGCGGGCATGAAGGTGATCGCCCTGGATATTCGAAAGGAGAATTTGGCCTGTTTTGAAGCCATGGCCAAAACTTACAAGATTCGCCAGGTCCATGGAGATCTTTTTCAAATGCATTTTCCACCTGTGGACGCTTTATTGTGTCAAGAAGTGCTTGAACACATTGAGGATGTGGAAAAAGCCTTACATAAAATGAAAGAATTTTTAAGACCCGGAGCATGGGCCTTGTTTTGTGTGCCTTATCAGGAGAATTTGGATGCCAAGCAAGTCCAATGTCCGCAATGTGGCCAATGGATTCATAAAAATGGCCATCTCCATTCGTTTACAGAGTCTACTTTTTCTGCGCTTTTAAAAAGCACGGGATATCGGATCCAGCAGGTTCAAAAAATTGTAAACAAACGCACTGTAAAATGGACCACGCAATTCCATATTCCTATCCATCATGGAGTGCTGTGGTTCGATCAAATCGTCAATGCGTGTTTTCCCCATAAATCCGCCTATTTGGCTGTTCTTACTCAAAAACCCAAGTAAATCCATGAACATTGCCTATCTCCATACTGGATATTTTCCTTCTTCTTCTCCCAGTTTTACCTTTTCCACTTTCAATGCCATGGCTTTGGCCAAAGTCTTTGAGACATGCCATTTTTTTATCAAACGCAATAGTTCCCTTTCTCCAGAAAAAGTCATTTCTTTATTTTTTGATCTTTCCATGCCTCCTTCCTTGGTGATCCATCCCATGAGGGATTTTTCTTTTCTTCGCACAAACCAATGGTATGTGAAAAGAGTCGAAAAGCGACTTCAAAAATTCATTCGAGAACGAAAAGTGGACGGAGTGATTGCCCGGCATCCTGTATTTTTACAAAGCTTAAGCAAGCTTCGAAAACAGTTTGGTATCCCTGTTTTTTATGAAACACACGATTTCTATGCAGATCTTTCTCTTCGAAACGATGTCCGTGCACAAAAAAAAGCCAAATTTGAGAAATGGGAAAAAACCTGGATTCCGCATCTTTCTGGCGTGATTTGTTTACAAGAGGCGCAAAAAGAATTTTATCAAGCGGTTTTTCCAGATCAACGGATTGAGGTGGCTCGCACTGGGCTTTGGCAATTGTATCGTTTGCCCCATCGTGAATTTCGTTTTGTCACGTATATCGGTTCTTTGGATTTTCACAAAGGCATTGATTTTCTTCTGGAGGCCATTGCCCATTCTCAAACTCGACCTCCTCTTTTGATCATTGGAGGGAAAAATAAAACAGAAATTGAACAGATGGAAAGAAAAATTCAAAATCGAAAAAGCGATTTTCCTGTGCAGATTACAGGTTGGGTGGATAAAAGAACATTGTCTGCATATCTTGCTCAAACTGTGGTGGGGGTGGTTCCTCTTCAGGATACATTTTTTAATCGATATTTGACCTCTCCATTGAAAATCTTTGATTATTATAGCCACGGCATTCCAGTCATTGCACCGGATTTTCCTACCATGCGAGAATTAATCCAGGAAAATAAAACAGGGGTTTTTTTCGAGCCTGGAAATCCTATTGCATTGGCAGAAAAGATTGATTATTTTTTTTCGAATCTCACCCATTGGAATCAATGGAGTGAAGCGGTATATCAGCATGCAGAAAATTTCACCTGGGAAAAACGGGCCCAACGCATTCTGGAGATCGTGACACGAGAAAAGGGATGAGAGATGTGATGCACATTGTGCTTGTGGATAAACATCGCCTTCCCGTATTTGGATACGGTGGGAGTGAACGCATCACGTGGTGGCTTGCCAAGGGACTTGCGCACATGGGCCATCGGGTGACTTTGCTTACCCATCCTCAATCGAAATGTCCTTTTGCAAAAGTCATCCCTCTGGATAAAAAAATCCCTTTAGAAGCCCAAATCCCTCGGGATGCAGATGTGGTGCAATTTCAATTCAAAATTCAAAATCCTCCCATTTCTATTCCTTACGTGGTGAGTATTCACGGAAATGGAAAACCTGGGGAAACCTATGATCCAAATTCTGTGTTTCTCTCCCAAAAGCACGCAGAGAACCACGGAGCCAGTTGCTTTGTCTATTGTGGATTAGATCCAGAAGAATACGGGCCTTTTGATCCTCAGAGTGCTCGAAAACATTTTCTTTTTTTGGCCAAAGCCTCTCGAAAAGTGAAAAATCTCAAAGGGTGTATTCGGATTGCCAAAGCGCTCAATACTTCTCTTGCCATTGTGGGTGGAAGAGGATGGAGCTTTGATCCACGAATTCGGTACATGGGCTATCTTGATGGAGAGAAGAAAAATCAAGTGCTTCGGGAATCTATTGCGCTTTTATTTCCTGTGCTTTGGGAAGAACCCTTTGGTCTTGCCATGATTGAAGCGCTTTATCATGGCGCTCCTGTGTATGGAACCCCTTTTGGATCTCTTCCTGAACTTGTGCCTTCGGATGTCGGTTTTCTCTCTTCAAATTTGGACGACCTCATCGCTTCGCTTCGAGAGGGAATTCCATTTGATCGGAAGAGATGCCACGAATGGGTTTGTGACCATTTTTTACATTCTCACATGGCCAAAGGGTATCTTCAACTCTATGAAAAAGTAGGAAGAGGTGAAAAATTGAATCCCCAACTTCCTGTAAAAAAAGCAGAAGCCACCCGCTATGTCCAATAAGCTTTCTGTTGTGATGATCACAAAAAACGAAGAATCCAATATCGAAGCCAGTTTAAAATCTATTCAATGGGCAGATGAAATTGTTGTGTACGATTCAGGCTCTTCAGATGAGACGGTTGCCATTTGTCGAAAATTTGGATGCAAGGTCATTCAAGGCCCTTGGAAAGGATTTGGACCCACCAAGCGAATGGCTGTCGAACATGCCACTTTTGATTGGATTCTTTCTTTGGATGCAGACGAACGGGTGAGTGACCCCTTGCGTTTGCGAATCCAACAGATTTTGATCCATCCGGAATGTCACGGATATCGAATTCGTCGGCATTCGTATTACTTGGGCCATCGCATTCGGTTCAGTGGATGGCAATTTGATCGGCCTTTGCGCTTGTTTCATCGTCAATTTGGAAATTTTAATGAAAAGGTGGTGCATGAATCTGTCCGAATTCATGGCCCTGTCGGAAACATCACAGAACCGATTGTGCATTATCCGTATCCCACGTTGGAATCTCACATTGCCAAAATGTCTCGATATGCATTTTTGGCTGCCCAAGGCACTCCCAGACATCGTTGTAAAAATTTGGGATGTGTGCTGTTTCACGGAGTCCATAAATTTTTAAAAATGTACGTGTTCCAATTCGGTTTTTTAGATGGATGGCCCGGATTGGTTTTGGCCAAAAATTCTGCATTTGGTGTGTACTTGAAATATTTGAATTTGTGGTTAGAAGCGAAAACGAAACCATGAGTCCTCCCCATTCTGCTTTTTCGAAAAGTTTTCCAGCAATTCTTCACGTGGACGATGGCATGCATTGGCGAGGGGGCCAACAACAGGTGTTTTATCTCCTCAAAGGCTTGACAGAAAAAAATATCCCAACTGCACTGGTTTCTCCGCCAGGCTCGATGCTTGGGGCACGCTCAAAAGAGGCAGGCCTCTGTTCAATTCCATTGACCATGCGTGGGGAAATGGATTTCATGGCAGGATTTCGCATCGCCTCTCTTTGTAAAACACGCGGGTTTAAAATTCTGCAAGCCCATACTGGCCATGCATTGTCTCTTTGCCTTTGGGCCAAGCTGTTTTACCCTCCCCTCCAACTGATTGCAGTGCGCCGGGTGGATTTTCATATTGGGAAGAATCTCTTGAGCAGATGGAAATATACCCATCCCTGGATCGATCGAATCGTATGTCTGTCTCGAGCCATTCAAGAGGTGTTGCTGGCCGATGGTATTCCAAAAGAAAAATTGGTGGTCATCCCCAGTGGAATTGATTTGCATCGCTTTGATTCTGTTCAAGTGCCGAACGATTTCCGAAAAAAATGGGGGATTCCTGAAGATCATGTTCTCATTGGCACTGTGGCTGCGATGGCAGGGCACAAGGATTATCCCACGTTTCTTTCCAGTGCCCGAATGGTTTTAGATCGCACCGATCGGGTGAGTTTTTGTGTGGTCGGGGATGGGCCTGAGGAGAAAAAGGTGCATCAAATGGCAGAGTCCTTAGGACTTTTGCCTCACATTCGATTTGTTGGCTTTCGCTCGGATGTAGAGATTTTTTTAAAGGCCTTTGATATTTTTGTTTTGTCTTCCAAAAAAGAAGGATTGGGCACGTCCCTATTGGACGCTCAGGCTGTGGGGATCCCTGTCGTGGCTTGTGCCAGTGGAGGAATCCCAGAGATTGTCATTCACGAAAAAAACGGACTTTTGGTGCCTTCGCAAAATCCTTTGCTTTTGGCAGAGGCAATTCTCCGTTTGGTGAATGATGCAACACTTCGGAAGCGTTTGGGGCAAACCGGCCGGATCATGGTCCAAGCTTTTGATATTACCCATACAGTGGAAAAATACATCGCGCTGTATGAAGAATTGGGATATTCTGGGGAAAATGGAGAACGGAAAAGGGGAAATGGCAAATAAAAAGATTCTGGTGATTCAAACCGCGTTTTTGGGAGATGTGATTCTTTCCACGCCTTTTTTTAGGGCACTTGCTCACGTTTTTCCTGGTGCACAAGTGGATGTGGTGACCATTCCTTCGACGCGATCTTTACTTCAATACCATCCTGGCATTCATCGCATTTGGACTTTGAACAAACGGAATCTTTTTCGGAAAGGGATGGATTTTTTCCGTCTCGTGCATGCGTTTCGAAAGGAGAAATACGATTTGGCCTTTTCGTTACAGCTTCATCTGACCTCTTCTTTTCTTCTTTTGGCTTCTGGGATTCCGGTCCGGGTGGGATTTTCTCGACAGAAGTTTCTTACCCATCCGATTCAAATTCCCAAAGGGCTTTCGGTGCGGGAGCGGTATTTGTATCTTCTTTCTCCTTGGGTCCATTCCTCCTTGGATTCACATACTGAACTTTTCTGGTCTGACAAAGAAAACCAAAGCGCTCAAGAAATTTTTGAAAAATGGCACAGAGCCGGAAGGCCTGCGATTGGCATTGCCCCAGGTTCGATTTGGCCGACCAAGCGATGGCCTTTCGAGTATTATCGAATTTTGGTAGAAAAGCTTTCTTTTGAGAATATCGATATTTTTCTTGTGGGTGGACCTGAAGATTTTTCTCTCTGTGAAAAGGTAAAAGGAAAAAGTGAGGCAGTGAATCTTGCAGGCAAGCTTTCCATTTTAGAATCTGCTGCCTTGCTTCAGAAGCTGGATCTTTTGGTGACCAATGATTCTGCGCCCATGCACATGGCCAATGCAGTGGGTACCAAAGTCATTGCCATTTTTGGACCCACAGTCCGACGGTTTGGGTGTTATCCTTATCGGGAAGAGGACGAAGTTCTTGAAGTGGATTTGCCCTGTCGGCCTTGTTCCAAGCATGGGGGAAAGCGATGCCCTCAAGGTCATTTTCGATGCATGCGAGACATTGCTCCAGAAAAAGTGGTGGCTCGTGTGAATGCATATTTGGGAGAAAAGAAAAAATGAAAGTAGATCGATTTGTGATATTGACCGGAAATCACCATTTTTTTGGACAAACCCGAAAGCCCTGGGTGAGTATGAATGTGGACCAGATGGTTGATGTTTTTAAAGTCCATGGGTGGAACCCAGAGGTGTTCCCATTCCATGCCGTGGCCAATGGCAAGGTTTCCATTCAGAACGCGCTTGTCCTTTATACATTTAGTCAAAAAATAAACCGGAGGCAATATATTTTGGATGTTGTCCGATTTCTCGATGACGGCACCAATGTGCTCATCCCTCGGTACGATCTCCTCAAATGTCACGAGAACAAAGGGTATCAAGAGTTGTACAAAAGGCGATTGCACATTGTTTCTCTGGACGCATTTTATTTTAGTAAATTTGAAGAAGTGGCAGAGTATCCGATCCATTATCCCATGGTGCTGAAATCGGTGGATACCTCCAATGGAAAGGGTGTGTTTTTGGTCCGAAGTGAAAAAGAACTCAAGAAAAGAGTGTATCGTTTGGAACGGCAGAACATAGGAACCTTGCTAGATTTATTCCGAAGAAAATATTTTCGATTGCCAAAACATTATCCCGAATATCCTGAATATAGCAATCGAGAAGATTATCTTCAATATCGAGATTATATTCTTAAAGAAAAAAATTTTATCCTTCAAGAATATGTGCCAGGGCTTGATTTTGACTATCGGGTGGTGGGAATGTACGGGAAATACTTTGTCATTAAACGGTTTGCTTTCAAAGGAGATTTTCGAGCCAGTGGGACAAAAAAGCACGACTATTGGGTCGTGGTAGAGCCTTCCTTGTTAGATTTTGCAGAAAGTATTTTCCAAAAATTCGATACGCCTTTTCTTGCCATGGACATTGGGGTTCAGAATGGAAGATTTTGTTTGTTTGAATTCCAGGCGCTTCACTTTGGGATCAATTCGATCCTTCGGACCCCGGGATTTTATCAAAAAGAAAATTCTGGTTGGCGTTTTGTCGAAGCACGATCCAAAATCGAAACCGAATTGGCCGAAGCGCTGGTCCGGTATGCGTCTGCCAAAGGGATAATGGGCTAAAAATGGTCCCGGGATATTATCTTCTCAAATGGCCTTACACAGGCTTCTGGAAATTGGCTCAATGGTTCAGCTCGCCTCGCCCGGTGGTGGTGTATGCCACGCATCCATTGGATATTGTGGTCTTGAAACCCGTGTTGAAGTATCTTCCCCCGATTCCCGTGTTGCCAAGAAATCGAAAAACAAAATGCTATGCCACGCGCGTTGGCTTTTCTTGTATTTCTCATCCTGCTTTTCCGAAAGCAGTGCTCATGGCGCGACATTCTGGCCACCTCTTTCCTTGTCCTGACATCATCCGAATTGGGTTTCGACACGGCGCATATTCCTTTAAGGCCTTTGCAAAACCAGAATATTACAATTTATTCCATGTGTTTTTTATGACCAGTGAAGCAGAAGTGGAAAAAGCCAAGGCCGCGGGGATTCGCAACGCAAAAGCCATTGGATTTCCCAAATTGGATCCTGCATTCGATGGGACCTGGAATGAAAAGACCTTGGCTCCCTATCGGCAGTCTCTTGGATTGGACAGAGAAAAGCCCACCGTGATCTTTACTGCCACTTGGGATCGCAGTGGCATGAGTGCGATTGATCAATGGATTGGACTTCTTCCTGAGTTGTCCAAGACGTATCACATTTTGGTCACTGTGCATCCTTGGATGTCCTTTCGGTACGTTCGAATTTTACAGAAGATGCGAGAGATTCATTTTATCCAAGATCCGGACATTTTACCCTATCTCCTTTTGTCAGATTGTCTCGTGGGCGATACCAGTTCCATTATTGCGGAATTTTGCGCATTGGATAAACCCATTGTGACGTTTCGTGTTCCTCCAGGCCCTCGCTCTCTGCCAGAAATTGAACAACTGCTCGAAGAAATTTCGATCCGGATTGATCGTTCTTTAGAACTTGGAAATGCCATTCAACATGCGCTTGATTCTCCAGACGAAAAAAGACATTTTCGACAAAAAGCCGCACTAAAGATGTTTGGCCCATTGGACGGAAAAGCAGGCCTTCGGGCAGGAGAAATTATTCGGGAGTGGCTGCCGGAGCTGAGCTGACCTTTTCTTCAGGAGGGCGGGTTTTCCATCGTCGATGCATCCAAAACCAATGATCTGGATATTTTCGGATGGCCTTTTCCAAAAGGGAGGTATACGCTTGGGTAAGAAAGTGGATATTTTCTGGCGTTGCCCCCCCTTGAAGAGAATCGGTTCGAATGAGCTCGAACTCAAACCGATGGCGTCCATTGGCCAGCCGAATGGCACTTCCAAAAAGAATGGGAGCTCGGGTCCGCAGAGCAAATACTGCAGGGCCCTGGTGGTTGGAAACTTGGGTATGAAAAAAATTGACAAAAATACCGTCTTTGCCTGCATCTTGATCTGCAAGCATGGCCACCCATCCATTGTTCCATAATGTCCGGATCACCCTCCGCATCGCAATCCCCATGGGAATGATTTGAATGCCCATACATTCTCGATGTCGATTCATTAAATCGTCTACCCATTGATTTTTTTGCTGACCCACGAGAAAGGCAATGGGATAGCCTCGTTGCGCCAGATAGGCCCCCATGAGTTCCCAATTTCCAAAATGCCCACCTACGAGCACTGCACCTTTCCCATTTTTTAATGCCCATTGGAGATGCTCTTCTCCTTTGAGTTCGCAAGAAGAAAGCACCTCTTTCTTTTTTAAAATGGGAAAACGGCTGTATTCAAACATCATTTTGGCAAAGTTTTGATAGGCACGGAGTGCAATATTTTCTAATTCCTCTTGGGAAGCTTCTGGAAAAGCCCGACGGAGATTTTCCATTACGACTTGTCGTCGGATCCGAATGATGGAAAAAGCGATCCAACCAAGCATTTCAGCAAATCGATGAACCGTGCGAAGAGAACTCGTCCATATCCAGAGCATCACCAGTCGAAGGATCATGTATTCGATGCCATGACGCATCTTCAGGAATAATTTCTTCTTCATCCGTTTCTCCTTTTTGCCAATTTTTTTGAATGTGCTGGGTTCTTCGCCGCGTACTCCACAATGCCATGAAAAATAATATAACAAACACAAGACTCAATAGAAAAGAGAAATGAAGCATTAAATATTTTGCATATTTCCCTTTAATGGAAGTCATCCAACTTTGCTGAAATTCGGTCAAATCCATTCCGATACTTGCCCGAAAGGCTCGATGAAAAGAAATCCCTTGGGCCATTCGCGACACCATGTCTTGAACTGCTTCAAAACCGTATTGATCAATCAGATATTCCACTGCTGAAACCGATTCTGCATAGGCCAAAGCGGCTTTTTCAGGATTAAAGCGAAGGACATGATCGATTTCTTCCAGTCTCAAGGTTTGCCCAAAAAGAAAGCTCTGGGCAATACGAAGTTTTTCCCAAAGGCCGTATTCTTTTGAAACAAATACAGCCAGGCCTTCTATAAACCAGCGGTCCATTTTTGCCTGTTGGGTGGTCTGATTCATTACCCAATGGCATAATTCGTGTATTACAATTTGTTTTAATTCCATTTCAGAAAAACGAAAGCTTGAAGATTTCAAATAAATCTGATTTCTCGAGAGGTCCACTGCCGCAACACCCCATTCTGGAATTTCATTTCCTGTCAGTCGATCGAATTCCTTTTGGTTTTCTGCAATATAGATGACAAGGGTATCGAGGGATGGACGTTGAAAAAGCCATAAGAGTTCTGGCAATTGGGCATTCACAATGGAAAGGACCGTACGGCCAAAAGCAAGATCTTGAGGTTTACAAAAAATGAAAACTTTCCCACTTTCGATTTTCTCCCACTTGTCTGAAGAAAAACATCCTGAGACGAGCCCAATTCCCAAAAGGCACAGGATTGTTTTTGAGATCCACTTTGGCATCCATTAAAAAGTACATCTTTTATTTTTGAATCGCAAGGGCTTCTTTGGATAAAAAATGCTTGACAAGTTTAAAATTTTTTTTAATCTTTAGACATACTTAGGCCAATTCAAGCCACTTCGTATTAACTCTTTCTTTCCAAGGGGAAGAAAGAAAGAGAATAATGGGGGAAGAGGAAATGGAAAAGGGGTGCAGGGCATTCCTCTTGGGTCTGGGGAGTGTGCTGATCGGAGTCTCTTTATGGGCAGGGGAGTCCAGTAGTCATACGATTACCATTCGGATTGTCCGGCCAAATTTATTAAAGGTGAACTCGATTTCTTCTGAGAAAAGGGAGGCTTCCTTTGGGTCTTTTACTCAGCAAATCCAATGGGAGACAAGCAAAACCCTTAAAAAGATCACAGCCTCGATTTCTTCTGTTTTGTCCTCCGGTTTTCTTCAGACAAAAGCCTCTTTGTTCGGTTTGTCAAGCATTTTTGATACCGAGGTTCTCTTTTTGCCTGCTGGCTCTCGAGGGAAGTGCAAAATCCATTTTATAAAACAAGAACCACTCCCCATTCAAGGGATTGTGTTTTATACGATTACCGAGAGGTAATAATCCACGCGAAATCAATAGGAGAATTCATGAGACTTGCCGTTTGAGTATAATTTTTAGTAAGTTATAAAGTAAATTTTAAATCAATGTAATAGAACTTTGGCAAATTCTCAAAGAATACTCACCCTGAACTTGTTTCAGGGTCTCATACAAGGGAAGATAGACACTGAAACAAGTTGAGTATAATTTTCATTTACGAAATTTGCCAAAGTCGAGAATGTAAAACAAAATCTCGAAAAAAAACAGGAGGGGTCATCTGGGTTTTAAAATTACGGTTGTTGAGAAAATTTTTCTTTTGAGAAACTCACAATAGAACTTCCAGAGTGGAGATCCAGTGATTTTGACTATTCGCATAAGGCCCATTGTTCTCCTGCATTTATATAAATGGTTCTATTTTTCCTAAAGGAGGCAAACTTTTTATTCGTTTTGGATGGATAGAAAGGCCATTTGAATTAAATACATTAAATGAAGGAGGTTCAAATGCGTTGGCTCCCCATTTGGTTATGGATTGTGCCGGTTCTTTGTTCTTCCGGGCAGAAAATGCCTGCAGAGATCACCGAGGATGTGGTGACAGAGTTTGGGGTGTATCATCCCGTCCTTGTGGAATATACTCCCGCGGTGCCTGAATTTCGGCCTCTTCCTGACTTCAGCAATGTGAGCAATTTCAACCTGTTCCATTTTACTCAAGGGGAAGAAGAGGCTTTATTAAAGCATCACTTTACTGTCCGGTACAGCTGGTTCAAGCAAATGTACGATGTTTATGTAGAGTGCAATTGGAATGGGATTCCGATCTTTGTCACGACAGATGCGGTCCTTCATATTTACCATGTCCTTTTTGACCAGATGCTGGCCCAGATCGAGGCAGTCTGTTTTATGGACTCGCTGAAAGTGCTCACCCAATCGTTGATTCAAGCCACGGAGGCGCTTCGTGAAAATGCCACTTCTTTTCAGGCGCAAAAAGCGCTTTTGTACAATCTGGCTTTTCTTCATGTGGCAGATCAACTTTTGGGTCGGGATCCCAAACCTGTGCCAGTTGAGGTGGACAGCCTGGTTTCTGCTGAGCTCGATTTGATTCTGAATCGACATGATGATTTTTACTATTCTCCAATATTTGGAAATTTTTCAATGCTGGACTATAGCCAGTGTATCCCTCGGGGGCATTATACAAAGACAGAGGATTACAAAGCATATTTTCGGACCATGATGTGGTATGGATGGACGATTTTTACCATGGAGCCTCTTTTCTTTGGCGATCTGGCTCGGAGACATACGCTTCAGGCTCTTTTGCTGGTGCAGAGTTTGTATCGAGAGCCTCGGCTTTTCCGGGTCTGGGACACGATTTACCAGCCCACTGTGTTTTTTGTGGGGAAAACCGATGACCCCAATGTGATGCAGTATTTGGACATTGCGAATCGGATATATGGCCCGGATTTCCTTTCCCTTTCGCCAGATGCGTTGGCGGATTCGCTCAAGCTGGAGGCTTTTATGGAACAAGCCCAGCGTTTGCCAGGGCCCAAGATTCCGAATTATCAATTCCCATCTGGCTTCCCTTATAAAGGTTTCCGGTTTATGGGTCAGCGGTTTATGCTGGATTCGTATTTATTTGCCAATCTAGTAAATCCAGGATACCGGCATTTCCCCAGGGGCCTGGATGTAATGGCCTCTTTGGGCTCGGATCGGGCATGGACGCTTCTCGATTCGGTTTATCAGGATACCTTACATTTTTCTCGTCTTCGCGAGTTTCAAGAGGAATTTGCAGGGTTTCCTGCTTCTACCTGGGCACAAAATCTGTATTGGAATTGGCTGTATTGTCTTGTGCCTCTTCTTGTGGACAAAGGCCCGGGTTATCCTTTTTTCATGCAGACTTTGGCCTGGCGGGATCGAGAGCTTTTGACTAGCCTGGCTTCGTGGGGAGAACTCAGGCACGATACCATCCTGTATGCCAAACAAAGCCTCACGCCCACGGGTGATCATCCTGGACCACTTCCACCACCTCGGAATTATGTGGAGCCCAATCCGGTCCTCTATGCTCGGCTTTCTGCTCTTGTGCGATACACTCGGGACGGCCTTCATGCCCGAAACCTGCTTTTCCAGCCTTATGAGGAAAAACTCGCTCTGTTTGAGACCATGCTTCATTTTTTCAAAAATGTGGCCAAGAAGGAGCTTGAAAACGATCCATTGACCTACGAGGAATCGGCTTTGATTTTGGGTTTTGGGGATGCGATGAAAGAATTGGTTTCAGGCTCAGGGGATCCCGAGAAACCTTGGGAGACACTTGCAGACGACATGGCAGTGATCGCGGATGTCCACACGGATCATAATTCACGTCAGTGTTTGGAGGAAGGGGTGGGATATCCGCTTGAGATTGATGTTTTGGTGTATGAAAATGGGGAAGCCAGGATTTGCAGGGGTGCGCTCTTTTCGTATTATGAATTCACTCAGCCGATTGCAGAAAGACTCACAGATGAAGCCTGGCGAGAAATGCTTGTTTCTGATAAACCTCCAGAGATGGTAAAATGGGTTTCCTCTTTTATTCCCCAGGATATCTCCAGACCAAAGCCTTTAGATAAGTGGACCAGAGAAATAGCTTATCCTCACCAATTTAATTCGGTTCTTCCTGCTCGCAGAGACATGCGAGCCCATGGCTTTAGGCTGGTAGGCGTGTATCCGAATCCGTTTAATCCGAGTGTGACGATTCGGTTTGAAATCTCCCGAGCAGTCCCTGTGAAGGTCTTCATTTTTGATCTTGCTGGGAAAAAGATACGGACAATGGAGAAGGGGGTTTTGGGTGTTGGGGGCCACGAGGTGATGTGGGATGGTTTGGATTATTTGGGTCAGCAGGTTCCCAGTGGCGTGTATTTAGTCCAAGTCTATGCGGGTGGGATTTTTGAAGTAGAAAAAGTCACGTTCATGAAGTAAAAATAGGCCAGAGAAGGCAGACTGTACCCATGCGAAGTGGATCAAGAGTTTTTGGGTTCTCTTCATAACCTTGGTGGATGGCCTTCTTCAATGATTCATTCAGAATATGACAATAGGATGCACAGTCAGTAGCCAAAAATCTTTTAAAAACTGCTTGACTTTTTTATTGAAATTTTTTATGAATAATTATGTTCGTGGTAAGAAAGTCATAGAAATAGGTGTGTTTTTAAATTGTATTTTTTATTTTACTCATAAAAGAAAGACCATGGAGTGAAGTATGTATGGCATTGTGTTGCTTTTGCACAAAAGGGTGAAGAGTCAAAACAAAAAAGGAGAGAACGGTTATGAACGGAGCGAGACAAAAATTATATTTTCGGACTCTTTTCTCGTTTGCTTTTTTGATTAATCTTCTATTCGCAGAGACAGTGTCTTCCCAGACGCCAGAGTGGATAGTTTATAATACATTAACTACTAAACCTCCAGGCTTGCCAAGTAATTTTGTCTGTACCATTGCCATCGATGGTCAAGGGAACAAATGGATTGGAACCTGGTTTGGAGGTTTAGCCAAGTTTGACGGTACAAACTGGACTGTGTATAACAGATTCAATTCCGGTTTGCCAAGTAATGATGTCAATGCCATTGCTATCGATGAGCAAGGGAACAAATGGATTGGGACTGAAGGAGGAGGTCTAGCCAAGTTTGACGGAGTAAACTGGATTGTATATGACATATACACTTCCGGGTTGTCGAATAATTATGTCAATGCCATTGCTATCGATGGCCAAGGGAACAAATGGATTGGGACTTGGCAAGGAGGTTTAGCCAAGTTTGATGGGGTGAATTGGACAGTGTATAACACATCCAATTCTGGCTTACCGGATAATAATATCACTGCCATAACGGTTGACAGCCAAGGGAACAAATGGATTGGCACTTATTATGGAGGTTTAGCCAAGTTTGATGGAGTAAATTGGACTATATATAACACATCCAATTCCGGCTTGCCAAATAACTGGATTTGGGTTGTAGCCATCGATGGAGAAGGGAACAAATGGATTGGGACAATGGGAGGTTTAGCCAAGTTTGATGGAGTAAACTGGACTGTGTATAACACACGGAATTCTGGCTTGCCGGATGATGAAGTCCTTGACATAACCATCGATGACCAAGGGAACAAATGGATTGGGACTGAAGGAGGAGGTTTAACCAAGTTTGATGGAGTAAACTGGACTATGTATACCAGATGGAATTCCGGCTTGTCGAGCAACTGTGTCCGTGCCGTCGCCATTGATGGAGAGAAGAACAAATGGATTGGGACTGGAGATATTTTGACTGGAGGAGGATGTTTAGCCAAGTTTGATGGAATAAATTGGACTGTGTATAAAACATCCGATTCTGGCTTGCCGAGTAATCATGTGGTCGCTATTGCCATCGATGGAGAGGGGAAGAAATGGATTGGGACTGATGGAGGTTTAGCCAAGTTTGATGGGTTGAATTGGACTATTTATACAGATTTCAATTCTGGCTTGCCAAATAATGATGTACGTGCGATAGCTGTAGACAGCCAAAAGAATAAATGGATTGGGACTTATTATGAAGGTTTAGTCAAGTTTGATGGGTTGAATTGGACTATTTATACAGATTTCAATTCCGGCTTGCCGGATAATGAGGTCAAGGCCATAGCCATCGATGGTCAAGGGAACAAATGGATTGGAACCTGGTTTGGAGGTTTAGCCAAGTTTGACGGTACAAACTGGACTGTGTATAACAGATTCAATTCCGGTTTGCCAAGTAATGATGTCAATGCCATTGCTATCGATGAGCAAGGGAACAAATGGATTGGGACTGAAGGAGGAGGTCTAGCCAAGTTTGACGGAGTAAACTGGATTGTATATGACATATACACTTCCGGGTTGTCGAATAATTATGTCAATGCCATTGCTATCGATGGCCAAGGGAACAAATGGATTGGGACTTGGCAAGGAGGTTTAGCCAAGTTTGATGGGGTGAATTGGACAGTGTATAACACATCCAATTCTGGCTTACCGGATAATAATATCACTGCCATAGCGGTTGACAGCCAAGGGAACAAATGGTTTGGGACTAGAGGATTAGGTTTAGCCAAGTTTGACGGAGTAAACTGGACAGTGTATAACAAATGGAATTCCGGCTTGCCGGATGATGAAGTCAAGGCCATAGCGATTGATGGCGAAGGCAACAAATGGATTGGGACTTGGAGTGGGGGCTTAGCGGTCTATAAGGAAGGTGGAGTTGTAAGCGTGACTGGAAAACAAAATAATAAAGTGAAGCCAGAGTCGTTTTTTCTTTTACAAAATTATCCCAATCCATTTAATCCGAAGACCCGGATTTGTTATGAAGTACCTAAGAAAACTCATGTTCGGTTGGTTGTGTATGATGTACTCATGCGAGAGGTTGGGGTTTTGGTGGATGGGGAGCAGGCCCCTGGGAGGTACGAGGTTGAGTTTACTGCGAATGAATTGCCGAGTGGGGTGTATTTTTACAAGCTTGAAGCAGGGGGTTTTCTCGATGTAAAGAAGATGATTTTGGTGAGGTAAAGGATTTGAGGTTTGTTTTTTTTTATGCGGGGCTTTTGCCCTGCTTTTTGTTTTTGTGGGGCACAAGAGACTCAGTGGATGAAGATTTCTCCTGAAATAAAAATTTTTTCCTTCCCATTTTTTTCTTATATTTATCTCCACTTGATTTTTCTTTACGAAATTTGTCAAACTCGAGATGAAAAATAGCTCAGGAGGATTTTTTGGATAAAATTTCTCATTGGTTTCGAGCCCTTCGGTCCCCCAATTATCGATTGTACTTTATTGGCCAGGGGATTTCATTGATTGGCTCATGGATGCAAATGCTGGCCATGAGCTGGCTTGTGTATCGGCTCACCCATTCTTCTTTGCTTTTAGGGGTGTTTGGATTTACTACACAAATCCCCATGTTTTTGCTTGGTCCAGTGGCAGGCGTATTGGCAGATCGATGGAATCGGCACCGAATGCTCATCACAACCCAAGCGTTGCTCATGATCCAGGCTGGATTGCTTTCCCTATTGGTCCTTGGCCATTGGATTACGGAATGGCACATTGTGGCATTGGGTATGTTTTTGGGATTGGTCAATGCATTTGACATGCCTGTCCGGCACGCTTTTGTTCCCCAATTGGTGAGGACCAAAGAAGAACTCAGCAATGCCATTGCATTGAATTCCATTCTTTTTAATGGAGCAAGATTTGTGGGCCCTTCCATTGCTGGAATGCTTGTGGCTACAGTGGGAGAAGGGATTTGTTTTGCGCTCAATGCAGTGAGCTATTTGGCTGTGATTGGCGCGCTTTTGGCCATGCGGGGGATTCTGGATCCTCCTCCAAAGCCTGGGTCAAAAATTCAAGGGGAACTCCGAAAAGGCCTTGCCTATGCGTATCACTGTCTTCCCATTCGGGCCACATTGCTTCTCGTGGCCCTGGTGAGTTTTTTAGGCATGTCGTATCAGGTGCTTTTGCCGATCTTTGCTCAGGAAATTTTAAAAGGAGGGCCTCATACGTTGGGATTTTTAATGAGTGCCATGGGCGCCGGCGCGATGGTGGCCGCCATGCATTTGGCCTCACGAAAATCGGTTTTGGGGTTGGAATCCATTATTCCACAAGGCACATTGATTTTTGGACTTGGGCTTATCCTTTTTTCCCTCTCTCGATCTCTTCCATTGTCTTTATTTCTGATTGGCTTTATCGGTTTTGGGATGATGACCCAAATGGTGGCGAGTAATACTTTAATTCAAACTGTAGTCGACGAAGATAAAAGAGGCCGAATCATGTCGCTTTACACCACCGCGTTTATGGGCATTGCTCCTTTTGGAAGCTTGTTTTCTGGTGCCTTGGCCCATAAAATCGGCACCCCTCGTGCTGTGTTAGTCGGAGGAATCAGTTGTGCAATAGGCGCTTTGCTGTTTCTCAAATCCCTTCCCAAAATTCGGCAATGGACGGAATCGGAATTTCATAAAAAATAAAAATCACCGCTCATTCTCTTCGGTTGATTTTCTCCTTTCCCTTTTTTATATTTTTTATGATTTTTGAGAAATGGCCAGAGAGGACTTTTATGAAAAAAACCATGAAAGCGTTGGTGAAGAAAAAGCCCGAACCCGGGTTATGGATGGAAGAAGTACCTATTCCTTCCATTGGCAATAACGATCTTTTGATTCGGGTCACCAAAACCGCGATTTGTGGAACAGATCTCCATATTTACAATTGGGATGAATGGGCCCAAAGAACCATCCATCCACCGATTGTGATTGGGCATGAATTTGTGGGCGTGGTGGTGGATAAAGGCCAAGATGTCACTGGATTTGAAATTGGAGAACGGGTTTCTGGAGAAGGGCACATTGTGTGCGGGCTTTGTCGAAGTTGTCGCGCAGGCAGACGGCATCTCTGTACCCAGGCCATTGGCATTGGCATTCACCGGAATGGATGTTTTGCAGAATACCTTTCCCTTCCTGCTTCCAATGCTTGGCATGTCCATGACAGCATTCCTTCTGAAATTGCTGCGTATTTTGATCCATTCGGAAATGCAGTGCATGCAGCCCTTTCTTTTGATGTGGTGGGAGAAGACGTGCTCATTACAGGCGCAGGGCCCATTGGTCTTATGTCCACGGCCATTGTGCGACACATTGGAGCTCGAAATGTGCTCGTGACAGACATCAATGACTATCGACTGGAATTGGCCAGGAAAATGGGGGCCACCCGAGCCATTAATGTCACGCGGACCTCGATCCAAGAGTGCATCAAAGAATTGGGCATGATCGGTTTTGATGTGGGTCTTGAAATGTCGGGCAATGGCGATGCGTTTGAGTCTATGCTCGAATCCATGTATCACGGCGGCCGAATTGCCTTATTGGGCATTTTACCGCAGAGCACCCGGATCAATTGGGATCAGGTGATTTTCAAGGGGCTTACACTCAAAGGAATTTACGGTCGAGAAATTTTTGAAACCTGGTATAAAATGCAAACGCTGATTCAGAGCGGACTGGATATTTCCAAAGTCCTGACACATCGTTTCCCGTTTGATGAATTTCAAAAAGGATTTGAAGTGATGCGTTCAGGGAATTGCGGGAAAGTCATTCTGGAATTCGAATAATTGTGCAATGGCAAATTCTTGAATCCCATTCGAAAATTTCCCATTGAATCATATTTCCCTTTTTTCTTGATTTCGAAGTTTGCATGAGATAACTTTTCATTAAAAATGAGACCCGTTTTATTGCTTTATGAAACATTCTATTAATTATCCAACAATTGCTACTGAAGAGGTCCTTCGGCCCACCCAGGTGGAGGTGGATCTTTCTTGTCTTAAAGAAAATTTCCAAAATATTCGGAAACACGTTTCACCTGCCAAAATCATGGCTGTAGTCAAGGCCAATGCATACGGTCACGGCATGATTGAAGTGGCTCGATTTTTAGAGCGTTTGGACGTGGATTATTTGGGTGTGGCGGTTCTTGAAGAAGGGGTTTTACTTCGCAAGGCAGGAATTACCACTCCCATTTTGGTCATGGGCGGAATTCTTGGAAATCAAATTCCCCATTTTTTTAAATACAATCTCACCCTTACTGCTTCTTCCATGGAGAAACTCCTCCAAATCGAAGACACTGCAAAACAGATGAAAGTCAAGGCCAAAGTGCATTTAAAAATCGATACCGGAATGGAACGCATTGGCGTTCACTATTACAATGCAGACCCTTTTCTTGAGGCCTCTCTGAAATGCAAACATCTCGAAGTGGAAGGCATTTTTTCTCATTTTGCCAATGCGGATGCAGAAGATTTATCCCATGCCCGATTGCAACTAGAGCGGTTTTGGAGTGTCCTTTCTTTTTACGAAAAACGCAGTGTTCCTTTTCCTCGGTTTCGGCATTTTGCCAATTCAGGTGCGATTCTTCAACTCCCTGAATCCTATTTGGACATGGTGCGTCCAGGGATTTTGCTTTATGGGGTGTATCCTTCTCAAGAAGTCCGTCGTACCATTCTGGTGCGACCTGCGTTGACTTGGAAATCCAGAGTCGTGTATTTCAAGATCATTCAGCCAGGACATCCAGTAGGTTACGGTTCCACCTGGTCTACAGATCATCCAGTCCATGCAGTGACGATCCCTGTAGGATATGGGGATGGCTATTTTCGGTCCATGTCAGGCAAAGCCTGTGTTTTAATTCGAGGGAAAAAATACCCCGTGGTGGGGACCATTTCCATGGACCAAATCGTGGTGAATCTCGAATCGGATAGTGCATACGTGGATGATGAGGTGGTGTTAATCGGAAGACAAGGAGAAGAATCCATTACTTGCGAAGACCTGGCCCAATGGGCAGGGACTATTCCGTATGAGATTTTGACAAATATTAATACCCGGGTACCTCGTTTGTATCGGGGGACAATCAATAAAAAATATATAGGGGGACGCCAATGAAAACAAAAAAAGTGTTGGGATTTATCACTTTTTTCATCTTTTGGGGCTTTCCAATTTTTGCCCAAACTTGGAAAGGGCTTGCTTTTTATCCCTATGGCAAGGATACTCTGGTTTTTCCTCTGGATGGGGTCAATTCCAAGGCCAAGGTGATGGTGGTCAACACAGGGCCCACTTCGACTGGGAGAATCCGAGTGGAAGTGTCTTCACCGGATATTCCGAATCCGGGTGGAGGCATGGCGATATTCCCCAATGGAGGATTCCTATATCTTGCACCTGGAGAAACCACGTTTGTAAGCTGCTGGACAAGAGCCGTGTATGAGGGAGGGAATCCGCCTCCTCTCGGCGTGTATTCGACCAAACGCTTTATTTTTCGATTCCGGGAAGATACACCAGAGGATACCTCGAGTTTTTCTTATGAACGAAAATTGGTCTTCCTCAATTTGAGTCGTTCTCCCCAATTATCCGGCCCCATGCAGGTCACTGGGGAAATTGTGGTCCATCCAAAACCCATCCATCCTCCGCCAATCCAGGTCCAAATTGGCACACTGCATTATAAAATGAATGTGCAGACCGTTCCCATTGACAGTGGGGTTCAATTTACAATATCCAATCTACCCATTCGAAAGGATTGGTATCTTATCTTAAAAGCGCCTGGATATCGAGGAATAGTGAAACTGTTGGATCCTACAAACTCAACCGGTTTACGATTTGAATTAACCCAGGCTCCTCTGGTTCCAAAAATTTCTTTTCAAATGTTGGGTTCGATCCAGACAATGACTGGCTTCTGGCGGGGGGCAGTTTCCGAACCCGAAAGGACGGTGGTTCTTTTCCCTGGACAGGAGAACTGGAAGTATCATGATTGCAAAAAAGATTCTGCATTAGAAGTCCAATCTAAAATTTATAAATTTACATGGGGTGGAGAAAAATTGTGGGAACATTCACCCGGATGGCAGACATGGGGGGGTGACATGAGTCCGGATGGCAAATATGTGGCTTATGCGCTTAATACGGGTCGATTCGGAAATTGCTATGCCCCTCCGCCTACCGTGGTCTTGTTGGACGGACGCACCGGAGAAAAAATTTGGGAGAGGACTGGTCCCTCTTTTGAAAGCTATGAACTTGCCTTTTCTCCAGACGGAAAATATCTCGCTGTAGGTTCTACAGGAAGTGGCACAGTGACTCTTGTCGAAACGGCCACTGGAAACATGCTTTGGACTATCCCTTCGGTGGACGAATCGTTTGGTCAGGTCAGACGACTTCGGTTCGATGCTGAGGGGGCATTTCTTTATTCAGCCAGTGGAGACGATTATCTTCGGAAAATTCGCGTTTCAGACGGCAAGGTTGTATGGAAGACATTTATCTGGGGATGGGGATGGGTCAATGGGTTGAATTTTTCGCCGGACGGCACTCTCGTGGTAGTAGGAACCAAGTCTGGGGATGTGACCATGGTGAGAACTTCAGACGGTGGAATTCTATGGACAAAGGAAACCGGAAATTTTGAAGATGTGGTATTCTCCCCAGATGGGCATTGGATTGCGACTTTTACAGGCCATATTTTTGATGCAGAAACTGGGGAACTCGTGGGTGAAACCGAACTCATGGCTCCACCCTATTTTATTACTCATGATCTTCTGGCCAAGCTTCCCAACGATATCCATGTATTTACTCTTTGGGGAGAAAGGATTGCGGAAAGTGCATTTTTACCCGATATTGGATTTCGTCCAGGGGAACAGACGCAATGGGTCTATTATTCTCCGGATCATTATGCCATTGTCACTGCCCGGGACATGTCCAATCCTCCCCAAACAGGAGTCGTATTTTATCGAGGAGAAATCGAATCCAAAGTGGAAGAGAATCGTGTGGGACAATTCCCTGGCCCATCCCTGGATTTGTGTTATCCCAATCCGTTTAATCAAGTGACCCGAATCCGCTTTTTTATTCCTCAGAAAAGTCAGGTCAGCCTGAAGATATACGATATCCTTGGACGCGAAGTGGCACTCTTGGTCCATGGGATGATGGATAAAGGGCACCATGAGGTGGTCTTCCCGCAATCCTCCCCAATGGAATTGGCCAGTGGCGTTTATTTCTTGAGGTTTCAAATGGGGGATTGGATCAAAACACGAAAAATCGTTTTCACTAAATAAGAGGCGATATTTATGTCCGTGTGGATTGGGATTATTCTCTCTTTTTTTCTTTTATTTTTTCTTGGATTCATTGGGTGGAGAATATTGTCCCGGCGGTTTGCTTTACCTTGTCCTGCCTTTCTTGGCTGGATCGTAGAACTGGAGAATCCTTTTGGTAGGGACTTTCATGCAGAGCGTGTTGTTGAACGGTTGAAACTTGAGCCCGGCATGCGGGTTTTGGATGCAGGATGCGGACCGGGTCGGGTGACTATTCCTTTGGCAAAGGCAGTGGGACCTTCTGGCGAAGTGGTGGCTGTGGATATTCAACCCAAGATGCTCTGCCGTGCTCGGAAGAGAGCTGAAAAAGCAGGCCTTTCCAATATTCGATTTCAAGTACTTGCTCTTGGCGATGGAAAATTGGGAGAAGCATTATTTGACCGGGCTGTTTTGGTCACAGTCCTTGGCGAGATTCCAGATCGCTTGTCTGCTTTAAAGGACATTTACCACGCGCTAAAACCCGGAGGAATCCTTTCTGTCACAGAACTCATTTTTGATCCACATTATCAGACTCGGAACGCCGTGCTTCGCCTTGCCAAGACTGTGGGATTTCGAGAAAAGGCGTTTTGGGGAAATGGGTTTGTGTATACGCTTCATTTAGAAAAGCCGGGAGAGCTGGGATAAATATTTTTATCTAAATCTACTGGGGTCGATTTGATATTTTTTAATTTTGTATCCAATAATTCGCTCTGTCGTATCCAGAAGCCGGGCTGCTTTTGCCTGATTTCCTCGGGTTGTTTTCAATGCATCCATGATCAACTCTTTTTCATATGTCTCGACCGCCTTTTCAAGGGAGGTTCGGGTAATTGTATTGCTACTTTCCGAAGTCTGAAGCGTGGGTGGGAGATGATAACTATGGATCACTTGATCTTCACACACCAAAACCGCTCGTTCAATGCAATTTTCGAGTTCCCTCACATTCCCAGGCCAGTGATATCGCATCAGCATGTCAATGGCTGGAGTCGAAATCCGCTTGATGGTTTTTCCGTATTTCCGGCTGTATTTGAGAAGAAAATGATCTGCCAGAAGGAGGATATCGGTCTTTCTTTCTCTTAAAGGAGGAAGATAGATTGGGAAAACATTCAACCGATAATACAAATCCTCTCTAAATTTTCCTTCGGCTATCATCTCTTCGAGATTGGCATTGGTTGCAGCAATGACTCGGACATTGACCCGAATCGTTTCTGTCCCTCCAACTCGCTCAAATTCTTGCTTCTGTAAAACGCGTAATAGTTTTACTTGGGTTAATGGGCTTAAGTCTCCTACTTCGTCGAGAAAGATTGTACCCCCGTCTGCCAGTTCAAAACGGCCTTTTTTCTGAGCCACTGCACCCGTGAAAGCGCCTTTTTCGTATCCAAAGAATTCAGATTCAATTAAATTCTCAGGAACTGCACCACAATTGACCCGGATAAAAGGTTTATCGGCCCGGGGCGAGTTGTAATGGATCGCTTCTGCAATGAGTTCTTTGCCTGTTCCGGACTCTCCGCGTAGAAGGACGGTCGTATCGGTCTTGGCGACCTGGGCAACCTGTTCAAAAACCTCTTCCATTTCATGGCTGTTTCCAATAATATTATGAAAACTGAATTCTTCTTTCAGTTTTTGTTTTAGAATGACATTTTCAGCCAAAAGTTTTTCTCTTTCCTGTTGAATCACATGGTGGACGCGTATAGGCTGGAGAAGTGCAGAGGCCACAAGCATTAAAAAATGGAGTGTACTTTCGTAATCGCGCCGCGGATGATACGGCAAATGGACAATGAGAACGCCTAAGGTTTTATAATCCAATACAATCGGAACGCCAATAAACGAAAGTTCAGGATCTTTCTTTGGATCCCATGAATTCATGCGATTCAAGTAAAGAGGTTCTTTGCTCACCCGAGGCACGACGATGGGTTTTCCTGACTCTGCAATCCGCCCCGTGAGTCCTTCGTCGAAGTGATATTCAGTTTGTAGAACTTCCTTTTTGAATCCTATTGCCGCAGCTAGACGGAGTGTTTTACTTTCTTCTTGAATCAAAAACACCGCGCCAGATCGAATCGGATACGATTCTTCTAAAATTTGGAGTGTGGCTTGAAGACTTTCTTCAAGGTTGAGGTTTCGGCTTAGGGCTTGGTTGATTTTGAGAAGAATGGACAACTTTTTTTCAAGTGCAACGACAATTTCAGATGACTTGGATAAAGATTTTGTTTGTGTCCGCATCGTTTCCTCTTGAATTTTAGGCTCTTTGCAAAATATACAAAATTGTATGGTAACATACAAGTTCATACAAAATTGTATGACATTGGGATCAAATTGCATCAACTGGACTCATGTCTGTGAAGTCTAAGAGAGAAATGGAGATTCAAAAACGCCAACTGGGGCTCTTTCATCAACCCTTCTAATTTTTGACAAAAATGTCGGTAAAGACCATAATAAATACAAAATTGTAGTATTTTGTGCGGATTGGGAAAAGATGGCTCGGTCGGTGGACACTTTTCCAAGTTCTTAAATAATAGCAACTTATCTTTTCCTTCTTCTTGCGTCACCGATTTCTTCTCCACTTTGGCACTTCTTTTGTTAAAGTAAAACAGGAAAAAAAGTATAATTAAATAACAATTAAAGAAGGGAGACTGTATGACACCAAAAGAGTTTTTTGAGTTCGCCAAAGCCAATGGCGTTGAAATGATGGACTTAAAATTTGTTGACATGCTTGGGACATGGCAGCATTGTTCTTATCCCATCGAGTGTCTGGACGAGAGCATTTTTACAGAAGGCCTTGGCTTTGATGGATCATCCATTCGGGGTTGGCAGGAGATTCACAAGTCCGATATGATGGCAGTCTGTGATCCTGCGACCGCAGTGATGGATCCGTTCTTTGAGAAGCCCACGGTCAGTCTTATTGCCAATATTGTAGACCCAGAGACGCGAGAAGATTATCCAAAATGTCCCCGTCATGTGGTCCGCCGGGCCGCGATGTATTTAAAAGAAACAGGGATTGCGGATACTTGCTATATTGGCCCGGAACCGGAATTTTTTATTTTTGATGAAGTGCGGTATGAACAAAACCAACACCGGGGATATTATGAAATCGATTCGGTGGAAGGGGCATGGAATACGGCTCGATTTGAAGAGCCCAATTTGGGATACAAGCCCAGTTTCAAAGGCGGATATTTTCCCGTAAGTCCCACGGATACTTATCACGATCTTCGAGGAGAGATGGTCTATACCATGATGAAACTGGGCATTAAGGTGGAAGCCCATCATCACGAAGTGGCCACAGCAGGCCAAAGCGAAATCGATATGCAATTTGCCGAACTAACCAAAATGGCGGATCAGTTTATGTGGTATAAGTATATTGTCAAGAACGTTGCCAGAAAATATGGAAAAACTGTCACTTTCATGCCCAAACCCATTTTTGAAGACAACGGTTCTGGCATGCATACCCATGTTTCCTTATGGAAAAATGGAAAAAATCTTTTTGCAGGGAATGGATATGCAGGACTTTCGGATCTTGCGCTGTGGGCCATTGGCGGTGTGTTGAAACATGCACCTGCTTTATTGGCATTCGCTGCGCCTACAACCAATAGTTATCGTCGACTTGTTCCTGGATTTGAAGCACCGGTGAATTTGGTAATGTCTGCACGAAATCGTTCCGCAGCGATTCGGATTCCAATGTATTCTAAGAGTGAAAAAGCAAAACGGTTTGAATTTCGGTGCCCGGATCCTACCGCCAATGGATATCTCGCATGGAGTGGCATTCTGATGGCCATGATCGATGGGATTAAGAATAAAATCGATCCTGGAAAACCATTGGATAAGAATATATATGAAATGACAGAAGAGGAATTGGCACATATTCCAAAAGTTCCATCTTCTCTTGAGGAGTCAATCAATGCATTAGAAAAGGATCATGACTTTCTTCTCGAGGGTGGGGTTTTCCATCCAGATTTGATCAAAAGCTGGATCGATTGGAAGCGAGAAAAAGAATTGCTTCCCATTGCGCTTCGGCCACATCCTCATGAATTTGCATTGTATTACGATTGCTAGAAAAAGATTAAACCATAGGAGGGGAAAAAATGAATACAATCAACACGGGAGATACAGCTTGGGTACTGGCGTCATCTGTCTTGGTTCTTATGATGACGTCTGCCCTGGCCTTCTTTTATGGCGGAATGGTGCGGAGAAAAAATATTCTCTCTACACTCAACTTGAGCTTCATTCTCATGGGTCTGATCGGCTGTCAATGGATACTCTGTGGGTACTCGTTGGCTTTTGGTAGAGACTTGGGCGGTCTTATTGGTGGACTCGACTTTTTGGGGATGAAAAATGTGGGTGTCCATCCAGAATCACGATATGCGATCGGTATTCCTCATCTTGCTTTTGCGCTTTTCCAAATGATGTTTGCCATTATCACACCTGCTTTAATTACAGGTGCTGTTGTGGAACGCATTCGGTTTTCTTCTTTTCTCTTGTTCAGCTTATTATGGGCCACTTTGGTGTACGATCCGGTAGCCCACTGGGTCTGGGGAGATGGGGGTTGGTTACGCAAATTGGGGGCCTTGGATTTTGCAGGTGGAACTGTGGTGCATATTGCGGCTGGATTTTCTGCACTGGCTTTTGCACTTGTCATGGGCACTCGGAAAGGGTTTGCGCATTACACCATTGAGCCACATCATATTCCCTATACTGTGCTTGGTGCGGGCTTACTCTGGGTTGGTTGGTTTGGCTTTAATGGAGGCAGCGCGTTGGCGGCCAATGGCTTGGCAGCAAATGCCATTCTTACGACCAATACCGCAGCCGCTGCAGCAGCTGTGGTCTGGATGGCCCTTGGGTGGAGGGAAAATAAACCCAGTGTGTTGGGTATTGTAACGGGTGCGGTGGTCGGTTTGGTTGCGATTACGCCTGCAGCGGGTTTTGTGACTCCACTTTCTGCGCTCGCTATTGGCGCAACGGCTGCTCCTTTGAGTTATTATGCCATTCGGTTCCGTCAAAAACTTGGATTGGACGATAGTCTGGATGTGTGGGCATGTCATGGGATTGGTGGTCTTTGGGGAGCTTTGGCAACGGGCTTATTTACCACTCGAACAGTGAATGAGGCCGGAGCAGATGGCCTTTTTTATGGGAATCTTTCTCAATTTTTGATTCAAGCGTTTGCCAGTTTTGTCATGGTGTTCTATGTTTTCATCGTGACCTATGTTCTTGCCAGTTTATTGAAAATGACCATAGGTCTGCGTGTGAGTAGCATGGAAGAAGAGGTCGGTCTGGACATCAGTGAACATGGCGAACAAGCCTATGCCTAGGCCAGGAGTAGAATTGAAGAAAGCACAGGAGGCAAAAATGACCAAAAAGATTGAGGCATTTATTCGAGAGGAAAAATTGTCTGATGTGAAAGATGCTTTACGTGAAATAGGCATTGTCGGGATGAATGTGATTGAAGTTCGGGGACATGGTCGAGGGGGTGGTATTACCCTTGCGGGGCGCAGCGGAACCTATCAAGTCGATTTACTCCCTCGTGTTCAAATTAATATTGTGTTGAGCGATCACAATGTAGAAAAGACCGTGGAAACCATTTGTAAAGCAGCTTATACAGGTGAAAAAGGCGATGGGATTATTTTCATTTACCCGGTTGAAGAAGTCATTCGGATTCGGACAAATGAACGCGGCCGCGAGGCATTAATGTATGAAAATGATATTGATGCGAGACGGGCAGCCAGTAAGTATTCTAAAAAAACTTAAGAAATAAATAGCAATGGATTTGTTCCTCAGTAGAGGGAGGATAGAGTGCGAGTCCATTATCTCCAACATGTACCGTTTGAAGGCCTTGGCAGTATAGAGACATGGCTCAAAACCCATGGCTGTAAGGTGACGTTGACGCGCTTATTTGAGTCGGATAAACTTCCGCATCCAACTGAATTGGATTTCTTGGTCGTGGTAGGCGGTCCAATGAGCGTGAACGACGAAGACGCATTTCCTTGGTTGGTGGATGAGAAGGCTTTTATTCGAGAATGTATTCAAAAGAGGAAACGTGTATTGGGGATCTGTCTCGGTGCACAACTCATTGCAAGTGCGATGGGAGCGAGGGTATATCCCAATCACGTGAAGGAAATTGGTTGGTGGCCTGTGCAAGGCTTATCATCCACCTCTGAGACGGTCTTTCGTTTTCCATCTGTGTTTGAAGCATTTCACTGGCACGGTGAAACCTTCGATTTACCACCAGGGGCATTTCATCTTGCAAGAAGTGAAGGATGCGAAAACCAAGCATTTCAGCTGGGACGATCTGTGATTGGCTTGCAATTTCATCTCGAGATGACACCGGATTTGGCTCGAGAGCTTGTCTCAAACGGCCGGGAAGAATTGAGGCCTTCACTCTATGTCCAATCCGAAGCAGCCATTCTTAGCGCTTTGTCCGAAAAATACCAAAAGACAAATAAACTGATGATCGAAGTGTTAAATTTCCTGACAAGAGGGTAAGGTGCACCAAGCTTTCTGGTCACTATGTTGATTTTGCTAGGGTGGATCCATGACGGCCGGTTTCTCTTGCACAAAGTGTGATTGGACATAAAGAAATCAATGTTCTCCTCTCTCAAACAATCACTCGATTAAGCGTCGTCCTGGATCCCCTCCTCTGCAAATTCTCTCTCGTGTCCAACCATTGGGTTTTATTGACTGAGATTTTTTTTATCTGTAAATTTAATTAAACTTTTCAAGGCAGGTCGAACAATCTCGGGAGAGGGATTTTCTGAAGAATCCTTCTCCTGTAGCTGAAAGAGCGGAAAATACATTGAATAAAAATTTTTGACTTTTTCTTATGCAAGCGTCCACACGGCAATTTTTGTCTTATGCCAAACCGTATACCCGTCTTTTTCTTTTGGCCACTGTGTGCGGAGTGCTAAAGTACAATATTCCAGTTCTTTTTCCCTGGGTTTTGAAAGACATCATTGATTCTTTGATTCGAACTCCACCACCGACTCCTGCTTCTATTCATTTGAAAATTGGGACTTTGATTCTTCTCTATCTCTTTTGGATGGTCGTGACGTATTACCGTTCCTATTTTGCAGATACTGCAGGCCAGCGGATGATTTTTGATCTTCGTCACGATTTGTACGTGCATCTTCAGAAGATGTCCCTTGGCTTTTACGAACGGCGTCAGATTGGCGCGATCACCTCCCGTCTCATCGGCGACATTGCGACTGCACAAAATTTTGTGGGCGGCGTGTTCACCAACACCATCATGGATTTTTCTTCGCTCCTCTTCATTACAGTCATGATTTTCCGGATGAATGTCCTTTTGGCTTTGGTCTCAATTTCCATTTTGCCTTTCTATGTGATTTTTAACAAGGCCTTTAAGCGCCGGATCCGCAAAGCGAGCCAACAAGCCCAACTCAAATTAGAAGAGATGACCGGAGAAGTCACTGAAAAGCTTAAGGGCATCTCATTGATCCAAGCATATACCACAGAGAAAGTAGAAGAAAGACGTTTTTTCAGAAAACAGAAAGATTATTTGACTTATCGGATCGATGGAATCAAGTACAGTGCTGCTGCGGTTGCTGTCATTGGTTTTTTGACTTCCACTGCGCCTGTGTTGGTCGTGTGGGTGGGTTCTTTCCTTGTTCTCCGCCATCGCTTGAGCGTGGGCGAACTCACTGCATTCTATGCGTATCTCGCCATGTTTTATCAACCCCTCAATCGCCTTACAGAACTCAATCTCCTTTTGGCCAATTCACAGTCTGCGATTGAACGGATTTTTGAGATTTTCAAGACCCATCCAGATATTCAAGATCGGCCGGATGCCCGACCGATTCGCTCGGCCCAAGGCCACATCGTTTTTGATCACGTCTTTTTCGGCTATGAACCCAACCAAACCGTGCTTCACAACATTTGCATTGAGTTTGCTCCTGGTAAAAAGACTGCTTTGGTAGGTCCTAGCGGATCCGGAAAATCCACACTGATCAAACTCATTCCCCGATTTTACGATGTATCCAAAGGGAAGATTACTCTGGATGGCCAGGACATCCGAAGCCTTCGGCTGAAGGATCTCCGTCGGCAGATCGCCTTGGTATCTCAAGATCCCATCCTATTTTCTGGAAACATTTTTGAGAACATTCTCATGGGTGATCCGGATGCAGAGGAGGAAGAGGTCATTCGAGCTGCCATGCTGGCCAATGCCCATGATTTTATCATGGCTTTACCAAAAGGATATCAGACTGAAATTGGCGAGGGAGGGGTGACGCTTTCCGGGGGGCAGAGGCAACGGATTGCCCTGGCTCGGAGTTTTCTCAAAAACGCACCCATTTTGATCTTGGACGAGGCGACTTCCTCACTGGATTCTGAATCAGAGAGAGCAGTTCAAGACGCACTTGAGAAATTGATGGAAGGACGCACCACGATCGTGATTGCCCATCGGCTTTCTACAGTGCAATCAGCAGATCAAATTGTGGTGCTCCATCAAGGTCGAATTGTCGAAACCGGGACGCACGAAGAGCTTCTCTTAAAGCCCGAAGGGTTATATCGGAAGTTGTATGAGGTCAGAAGTCCGATTTCTTTTGGAAAACCAGTGTGGATTTAAATCACATTCCGTACTTTTTTGCGAATTCAAAAAATGCAGGCCAGTCCGGGGTATCGATGTGACCCTCTTTATGCAACCGGTATCCAATGTCTCCAGTGATATAGGCGACATCCACTTGAGGCCTGGGATCTTTTATGACCAATCCTTTTTTCCCGAGAACTGTGTATACAGGGGTGGCCTCGATTGCAGTGAGGAAAATTCCGTAGGGATCTGTCCACGTGTCTTGCATTCCTGTATTTAAAAATACAGGTCGGGGTGCACAGAGGGCGAGTAAAGCATGGGCATCCACAGGACAAAGTTCGATTTTTCTTGGCAAATATTTTCCAGGATAGAGTTCGCCCATCCATTTGAAAAAATTGCCTGCGACCCAATGGGATTCTCGTTCCCAGGCAGAATTTTCCAAATCTTGGCCCCAATGCCTCCGATTCATTTTTGTCCCAAGGCTTCCTCCACAACTGGGAAAAGCAATGGTCAAGCGTGTTTCGTATGCCATGGCAAGAAACGCTGCTTTTCCATAACGAGAATGACCGGTCACGCCGATTTTTTTCGCATTGATCTCGGGATCGGTTTCAAAATAATCTATGAGTATGCTTATGCGCGTTTTGCAAAAAAATACCCGCTAATGACAATCATGACAGGCACGGGTTTTTTGGCATTTGCAGGAAGTCTCAGCGTGGCCAAGATTTTGGGTCGGTTTCTCACTTTGGGATACCGAGAGACATCAATCCATCCCATGAGTTCTTTTTGTTTGTATGGAAGGTTTGCTTGGATGTCCACAGTAGAGCGCACTGAAAATGTCACTTTGGGGAGCACACTGTCTGGCGGAATTTTTCCCCATAGGGCTTCTTGGACTTCTTTAAGAATTTCCGGTCTTCGCTTTTTCCACCATTGCTTTGCTGTGGTGATCCGAGTTCCGTCTTTTGCTTTTAATAAATCAATGGGGGTGTACGTGCCTGCTCTTAAAGAATCCGGAGCCGGAAAAATTCCTTTGGAAAAATCCGAATAATTGTTCTACAATCCAAAAGGAGATCGGGTGATGATGTGACCTGTAGAATCTGTCCAATTGCCTTCTGGATTTGAAGCATCCAAAGGAAATGCATTTTGTGGGGCGTGCGGATCTTCTAATTTGGGTGGTAATTGGGGAAAAGCAATTCCCAATTGCCAAAGCATCTGATCTCTGTCCATGGTCGCAGTGACATTTTCAGGTGGAAACTCAGGGAAAGGTTGGGAATAAATGGTTTTGATAAAAAGCAAAAGAAAAAATACGAGACATTTCTTTTTCCCATTGTTCCCTCCGGATCAATCCAGTTGGACTATGATAAAAAATCTTTTTGTTTTTTGCAAGCCAACCGAACTTAAAAAATTGTATTGATTTTCTGAAACAAAAATGTATATTTCGTTTAAAATTCTTGAGGAGGGAAAAATTTCGGTGGAAGATTTTGTTCGATTTGAAAATGTCACCAAGACATTTGGAAAAATCCGGGCTGTGGACAATGTGACACTCTCTATCAAAAAAGGAGAGTTTTTTTCTATTCTCGGTCCCAGTGGATGTGGAAAAACCACCCTGCTTCGGATTCTGGCAGGATTTGAACGTCCGGACAAGGGAAGAGTGTTTTTGGATGGGGAAGACATTACCGAAAAGCCTCCCAATCGCCGGAAAGTCAATATGGTGTTTCAAAATTATGCGTTGTTTCCCCATCTCACCGTTTGGGAAAATATCGCATTTGGTCTCAAAGTTGTCCATCGCCCGAAAAGAGAAATCGAATCCGAAGTCAAAAAAATGCTTCGATTAATCCAGATGGAAGACTGCAAGGACAAAAAGCCCCATCAAATTAGCGGGGGACAGAAACAACGGGTGGCTGTGGCCAGGGCATTGATCAACAAGCCCCAAGTGTTGCTACTGGATGAACCGCTTGCCGCGCTGGATCTGAAACTTCGACAGCGGATGCTCATGGAATTGGATCTCATTCACGATGAGGTGGGGATTACTTTCATTTATGTCACGCATGATCAAGGGGAGGCCATGAGTGTGAGCGATCGCATTGCAGTGATGAACGAGGCCCGTATTGAACAGGTGGGGACTCCTGCAGAAATTTACGAAGCGCCCAAAAGCAGTTTTGTCGCGGCCTTTATCGGAGACACCAATTTCTTTGAAGGCAAAATGATCAAATTGTTAGACAACGAATACAGCCTTCTCGATATTGAAGGATTGGCTTCTGGAATTATCTGTTACAATGATAAACCCTTGGCTCCCGGACATCCGGTCTATCTTAGCATCCGACCCGAAAAATTTCGTATTTCCAGACATGAGCCCGAGTCCGATCCTTTGATCAATAAGCTTCAAGGCATTGTCGAAGATGTTATTTATCTCGGTTCTCACACAAAATACTGGGTTCGGGTGAACGAGTATCGCATTGAAGTGAATCGTCCCCATAACAAATTTTTACTGGATCATCGGCCTGTGTTGTGGAATGATCCAGTGTGGGTCTCTTGGCATGCGGATGATGGATTCATGTTGGATCGATTCAATGTGGTAGACGAATCGTTGATGACCCTTCCGCCAGAGGAAATTGGACGCATTGGGCCTTTCAATCCAAAAGCTTCTTTTCGGAAGACCTCGAAGGAGTCTAAAGAGAAATGAATCCTTCTTCCCGGTCTAGTCGAAATGCATGGATTGTGACGTTTCCCTCTTTTGTTTGGCTCATTATTTTCTTTTTGATTCCCACGGTGATCATGTTTTTGATTGCATTTAAACCTTCCGATCCCTACGGAGGTGTGGGTGTTGGCTGGACTTTGGCGAATTTCCGTGTGGTGCGGATGGCCAATTTTTTTTCCATTTTATGGCGGACCGTTTGGATGAGTGGAGTGACCACTGCGATTTGTCTGTTTCTCGCGTTGCCGACAGGATATTACATGGCCCGTGTTTCGCCCCGATGGAGGCAAGTGCTTCTCTTTCTCTTAATCGTGCCTTTCTGGACGAGCTTTTTGGTTCGTATTTTTGCATGGAAATCCCTTCTTCATCCCGAGGGGGTCATTAAAAAAATACTGATATGGTTGCACCTCATTGATCCTCAAAGTTCTCTGCTTTATACTTCGGGCGCAGTGCTCATGGTCATGGTGTATAGCTATTTGCCATTTGCTATTTTGCCCATTTATGCTTCTGCTGAAAAATTCGATTTTCAGCTTCACGAGGCAGCACGGGATTTGGGAGCGTCTTCTCTTTATACGTTTTTTAAAATTTTTATTCCCAATATTCGTCGAGGTATTTGGACCGCGGTGCTGATGGTATTGATCCCATGCCTGGGCGCATACGTGATTCCCGATCTGGTGGGCGGTCCAAACAGCCAGATGCTTGGGAATAAAATTGCCCAGCGTACTTTTGTGGATCGGAATTTACCTGAGGCGAGTTGGCTCTCTGCTTTTCTTACCATTTTGGTTCTGGCTCCTATGATTGCCACTTTTATTCTTCAGGCCAGAAGCAAAGAAAAGTATTCTGTGCTTAAGGAAGGCCCATGAAACGAAGTCGATTTCCATTTTATATCACCCTGGGAGTGATTGTATTTTTTTATTTGCCCATTGTGATGCTGGTCATTCATTCCTTCAATGCCTCTCGATTTGGAGGTCGATGGATGGGCTTTTCCTTGAAATGGTATTCGCAACTTTTTTATCATCCAGAAATCTGGCAATCTCTTGAGCGTACCCTGGTGATTGGGATCAGTGCCACGGGTGTTTCCGTGGTTTTAGGAACTCTGGCAGGATTGGCGCTCCATTTTTATGGCCATACGTCATTGCAAAAGGTTCACTATGTGTTTATTTATACGCCATTGGTTGTCCCGGACATTTTAATGGGAATGAGTCTTCTTTTGTTTTTTGTCTTTTTGGGAATTGGTTTGGGCCTGTTTACCATTTTTCTGGCTCACGTCACTTTCTGTATTAGTTATGTCGCGTTTGTAATACTGTCCCGTTTACAGGATTTTGATAATTCCCTTTTGGAAGCGGCACGGGATTTGGGCGCGACTTCATGGCAGGCCACGTGGCGGGTTTTGATTCCCCACTTGATGCCGGCCATTGTGGCAGGCGCGTTATTGGCCTTTACCCTTTCGATCGATGATTTTGTCATTTCATTTTTCGTCGCCGGTCCTGGTGCAACCACACTTCCCATACGGATTTACAGTATGATCAAGCACGGTTCGCCTCCGTTGATTAATGCCTTGTCTACGTTGATGTTATTTGTTACATTTATATTGATTGGGGTCACACAAAGATTGATAAAGGAGGAAACACCATGAAACGTTTTGCTCTTTTGGGGCTCGCGTTTGTTGGGATTTTTTTGGGATGTCAAAAATCCAAACCAACATTGCATGTGTATAACTGGGCGGATTATCTGGCTCCGCAATTGGTCGCGCGTTTTGAAAAACAATACCAATGTAAAATTGTCATTGATACGTTTGATTCCAATGAAGCCATGTATGCCAAGCTCAAGGCAGGCGCCACAGGGTATGATGTGCTTTTCCCCAGCAGTTACATGGTGGCTCTTCTCAAAAGAGAAAATTTGATTCAACCGTTGGATCATGCACTGATTCCCAATCTGTCCAATATCGATTCCACGTATCTCAACATTGTCTATGATCCCAAAATGGAATATAGTGTACCGTACGCGGTAAGCATTACTGGCGTTGCGTATTTGAGGAATCGGGTACCCAATATTCGCTTTTCTTGGGACGTATTTGCTCGGAAAGATCTCAAAGGCAGAATGACCATGCTCGATGACATGCGAGAGACCATTGGCGCTGCATTGAAATTTTTAGGATATAGTCTCAATACCCGAAATGAGCAGGAATTGCAAAAGGCCAGGAATGTGGTATTGGAATGGAAACGAAATCTTGCCAAATTCGAAAATGAGCAGTACAAGACGGGAATTGCTTCAGAGGAATTCTTCGTGGTTCATGGATACAGCGGTGACATTTTCCAAATCATGGCTGAAAATCCCAATGTGGATTTTTTTGTGCCAGAAGAGGGGACTTCTTTGGCAATGGACGAAATGGTCATTACACGAACTTCAAAGCAGGTCCAACTGGCCCATGCCTTTATTAATTTCCTGTTGGATCCGCACAATGCAGCAGAAAATATTGCGGTCATCAATTACCTCTGTCCCAATCGGGCTGCGTATCCCTTGTTGGACGAATCGCTTCGACGTCATCCTGTGTTATTTCCTCCGAAAAACGTCCTTGCCCGGTGCGAAGTCATTGAAGATTTAGGAGAGGACAACGTGAAGTACACAAAAATCTGGGATGAAATTAAGGCCATGCAATAATTCTCTCTTTGACGTAAAGGAAAAGGTCTCGTGTCTCGATATCAGGAAATTGATCTTCATCGGATTCGCACGATTTCGATCGCACGACGGAAGAGCAAAATTCAAAAATTGCTCTTGGCAAAACCTGTAGAATCGGGGGCCAGTTTCTGGGACTTTTGGAACAGTTTGCCTTCCATCTTGGCAGGAAAAGATCTCAAAGAGTTGGTGGAAAAAATCGTTGTTGCCATTGAAAAGAAAAAACCGATTTTGTGGATGTGTGGGGCACACGTCATCAAAGTGGGGTTAAGTCCTCTCCTCATTCGACTGATGGAAAAAGGCGCAGTGAGTGGACTTGCTTTCAATGGGGCCGGGGTGATTCACGATACGGAATTGGCGTATTTTGGGCAGACTTCTGAAGAAGTCGATGAGACGATCCAAAACGGGACTTTTGGAATGGTCAAAGAGACTGCAGAAATTATCAATTCTGCAGTGGTCCAGGGCGCCAAACAAGGGTTGGGATTTGGCGAAGCCATTGGCAAACGCATTCTCGAAGATCAGGCCCCTTACAAAGATCAAAGCCTTTTTGCCCAAGCGTATTCTTTTGGAATTCCTGCCACGGTGCATGTCGCTTTGGGGACAGACATTGTGCATCAACATCCCTCGAGTGATGGAAAAGCGATTGGAGAACTTTCTCTACGCGATTTTCGCATCCTGGCCCAGTTGGTTTCTCAACTTCACAACGGGGGTGTGGTTTTACTTTTTGGTTCTGCGGTGATTCTCCCTGAGGTATTTTTAAAGGCGCTTGCCGTAGCGAGAAACATTCATCCAAAAGTCACAGGATTTACCACAGCCACGTTCGACATGTTTTCTCATTATCGGCCTCGCCGGAATGTGGTCGAACGACCCACGTGGAAAAGCGGAAAAGGATTTTCCTTTTTGGGTCATCACGAAATTCTTCTTCCGCTTTTGGCGCTGGCCATTGAAGAGTCGCTCTCTCGAAAAATAAAAAGATGAACGAGGGCCTATTCTATGGGCACCAAAAAGCCCGCTATCTTGGTGGTGGACGACGATCAGGCATTGTGTGAAATTCTCTGCCGGATGTTAGAATGCCAGGGAGAGTATGTCACTCGGATGGCCCACACAGGCGCCTCTGCTTTAGAGGCTGTAGAGCGGTTTCCCATTGACATTGTCCTTTTGGACCTCAAATTGCCCGATTGTACAGGCATTGAGGTCCTTAAAAAGGTATTAAGAACGCATCCCCATCTCCAGGTGATTATGATTTCAGGAGAAGGAACCATCCGGTTGGCCATGGATGCCATTCACATGGGCGCTTATGACTTTTTGGAAAAACCATTGGATTCGGATCGCGTGTTGTTCACTATCCATAAGGCTTTGGAAAGAAGTCAATGGTTTCGACAAAAAGCATATTTTTTGGAAAGCTTTCGTCAACAATATGCGCTCATTGGGCAAAGTGCCCAGATGCAAAAGGTCTACGAATTAATTCAAAAAGCGGCAAGAACCAACAGCAAAGTATTAATCGAAGGGGAAAATGGCACAGGAAAAGAGTTGGTGGCCAGAGCCATTCATCACAATAGCCCCAAAGCAGATACAGTGTTTGTCGCGGTGAATTGCGCAGCCATTCCAGAAATGCTCATCGAGAGCGAACTGTTTGGACACAAAAAAGGCGCATTTACTGGGGCCATTGCAAACAAGCAGGGGAAATTTCAATTGGCCGATGGAGGGACCCTTTTTCTTGATGAAATTGGAGACATGAGCCTTCCTACTCAGGCCAAAGTGTTGCGGGTTTTAGAAGAAGGGATTATTGAACCTGTGGGAAGTACTGAACCGATTTTTGTCGATGTTCGGGTTATTGCTGCCACCAATAAAAATCTTCAGAAAGAAATTCAATTGGGACATTTTAGGGAAGATTTGTTTTTTCGTCTCAATGTTCTCAACATTCGCGTGCCTCCTCTCAGAGAACGAAAAGAAGACATCCCTCTGTTGGTGGATCATTTTCTCCAACGATTTTGCCATGAATATGGCGTAAAACCCAAGCAGTTAACAGAAGAAGCACTCGAATTGCTAATGCACCACTCTTGGCCGGGAAATGTGAGAGAGCTTAAAAATTTGGTAGAAAGTCTTGTGGTTCTTGTGGATTCTTCAGAGATTTATCCCCATCACGTGGAAAAATTTTTACGACTGAGAGGAAAAGATCCATTTTCCTCAAGGGATTGGAATGAACTTCCCTATGAAAAAGCCAAAGAAGCGTTTGAAAAAGAATTCCTCCGAGAAAAATTGATTGCCACGCAATGGAATGTCACCCGGGCCGCAGAAATGCTGGGGATGAGCCGAACCTATTTACACCGCAAAATGAAAAAATTGGGATTGTTTCCTCCGGGTCGATAATGCGTTTTATTTCCGTTTCTTAGTTCCCCTTTCTTTTGTCCCAAAACGCGTCCACACCACGGTGCCCCATCCTGCAATCCAAGTGCAGAGCACCAGAAACGCATTGGTTAAGCCAAACCAAAAGGAAAATAAAGGCGAAAACAGGGAAGCCATTTTTCCAATGCACAAAATTCCTTCCAGCATAAGCATTCCAATAAACACAATCAGCAATGGAGATTTCCATCGAAGACCAAAGCGTTCCTTGACAAATTCTCCTAAAATGAGACTCATCGCAGTCCCACCCATCAAAAGGCCAGCTCCAATGACCAAAGGCAAAAATAATGCGATCGGGATTCCAATAATGGTAATTAATAGAAGAAGAAAAACGAATGGGAACAAAAGGAGACTGCTAACCCCCACGACAATGCTTTTGCCATAATTTTTTCGAAGATGCTCTGCAACGCGTTGCGTCTGATGGGGGAATACGAGAACAATAAAACCTGCAATGAGCATGAGAAATGCAATCCGCGCGAGATGAAAAAGGACCATCACAGAACCGTGGATTTTTGGGGTTGTTTTTCTGGAGAAAAGGCCTTTCCAATGCATTACCCGGGTATTTCCAAGGATGGTCCCTTCCTCAATCTTTGTTTCTCCACCAAGACATAGAAAACTTCCGTCAATTTTTGCAGGAGTAAGAATCTCTCCGTTTCCCCCAATCACAATTACGTCCCCTTGAACTTCCCCTTCAATCTTGGCGTTTCCTCCGATGACCACCACATCCCCTTCCACTGTTCCATACAGGGTGAGATTTCCGCCGCATACAACGACATCTTCTTGGACGGTTTCGTTTTCTTCAATCACAAGGTCGGTGCCCAATTTGAAAATGCTCTTTCGCTCTACAGGAGGAGCGGGAGGGACAAAAGGAGGGGAGTGAGGAAAACGGGGAAGGCGTTTCATTTTCTCCATTTTTACAGAGACTTCGGGAACAGGAAGATTCTGAAAAAGTGAATCCAGGTGTTGATACAGAGAATCGAAATTGGGAAGGGTGACATTCAAGGAATCAATATTGGGGATATTGATCTGAAGCCGCAATTCTCGACGATGACGGGGCGAAGGATTTGGAGGCATTTTTTGTGGAGGAGTTTCTCCGTAACTGGAAAACACCAATCCCAAAAGAAAGATGCAAATCGTAGATTTTTTTCTTCTCATTTAAATTTCCTTGAGTGCTTTTTTTAAGATCTCTCTGGCTCGAAAAATGCGGGCCTTGACTGTTCCTACAGGAAGGCACAGTATTTCGCTGATCTGTTCGTAAGAAAGTTCTTCTTGATGACGAAGCAGAATGACTTCCCGATAAATTTCAGGCAGTTTTTCAATGGCTTTTTGAATATGTTTTTGTTTTTCAGAAAACAGGAGGGTTTCTTCTGGAGAAGGTTCTTCGTTTTCGATTTCAGAACTCAGAGGACTTTGGTTTTCGTCTTCCCGAATGGGATGATCCAACGAGATCATTTTTAGCTTTCGTTTTCGAATGATATCAATACAATTGTTATACGCGATTTTGTACAGCCAGGTGGAAAATGCGTACTGCGGGTTAAAATCTGGTAGTGCACGAAACGCTTTCATAAAAGTGTCTTGGACCAGATCTTCTGTTTCTTCTCGATTTTTAATGATTTGATAGATCAATGCATAAATCCTTTGGTAATAATTTGCCATCAATTCTTGATACGCGGTTTCATCCCCGCGTAATGCCCGCTGGATCAGAAGAAGAATTTCTTCTTTCAATGACAGTATCTACTTAAGTTTACGTTCGTTTGATTCAAAAGATGCAAAAAAGTACACTAAAAATCCAAAGGAGTCAAGAAAAAATTCTCTTGCAATGATTTCAAAAGAATTCTATTTTATGGATAAAATATGATTCAGGGAATTGGCGTAGACATTCTCGAAAAAAAGCGGGTCGATTCTGCCCTCCAGCGGTGGGGAGACCGGTTTATCCAAAAAATTCTTACTGCCAGAGAAATGGAACTTCTCCAGCATAAAGGCGATTTCATTGGGTCTGTGGCCGTTCGATTTGCTGCCAAGGAAGCAGTGTTTAAGGCTCTGGGGATGGGTTGGTCTAAACAAGTGGCGTGGCACGATGTGGAGATTCTGGGTTCCCCTGGAGAAAAGCCTCGGGTGGTATTGTCTTCAAAGGTTCAGGAATTGGTCAAAAGGAGCCGGATTCATGTCTCCCTCTCCCATAGCATGGATTATGCCATTGCCATGGTCCTCATTGAATCGGAGGAATCGATATGAGATTGCTTGTCACCGCGCAAGAAATGCGAGAAATTGACCGGTTGGCCATTGAAGAAATGGGCATTCCCAGTGTCGTGCTCATGGAAAATGCAGGAAAAGCAGTCGCGGAAGTCGCATTGGAAGAACTTCAAAAAAATCGAGGCCGAAGAATACTGATCCTGTGTGGGAAGGGGAACAATGGGGGGGATGGCATGGTCGCAGGTCGGCATTTGCTTTCTCGGGACGTTTCAGTCGATATTGCCATTGTGGGAGAGAAAGAGGCCATTCGTGGGGATGCAAAAATCCAGCTTTCGATTCTCGAAAAAATGGGTGTTTCTCCTCTTTTTATCTCAAAAACTACTGATGTGAATCGTTTGATCCCAGGGGATGTCCTCATCGATGCCCTTTTGGGCACTGGCACTTCTGGAGAGGTGGAGGGGCTTTTGGCTTCGGTCATAGAATGGATCAATACCCATTCTTCCTCTGTGGTTTCAGTGGACATTCCTTCAGGAATCCATACGGATACAGGTTCCTGTTTGGGCACTTGTGTGCGGGCTTCTCGCACCGTGACTTTGGCAGAGTGGAAACGGGGGTTGGTTCTTTTCCCGGCAAAAAATTGTGCAGGCAAAGTCCAAGTGGCGGATATTGGTATTCCAACCTCTATTGGTCAGCGTATTGGGTGCAAAACGTTTTATCTTGAAGCAAACGATATTGCCTTTTGGCTTCCAGAACGTCCACCGCAGGCGCACAAAGGACATTTTGGAAAAGTCCTTGTTCTGGCAGGCTCTCCAGGAATGACCGGTGCAGCGAGCTTGGCCAGTTTGGCTTGTCTTCGCGCAGGGGCAGGCCTTGTGCTTTTGGGCATTCCCAAATCATTGAATCCAATTCTCGAAGTAAAACTCACCGAAGTCATGACCCGTCCTCTTCCAGAAACTGCAGAAGGCACTCTTTCTCTTTCTGCAGAATCTGAGATTCGTGAATTATTGGAATGGGCGGATGTATTGGCCATTGGGCCTGGACTTTCGAGAAATCCAGAAACTGCAGAACTCGTGCGTCGCATTGTCATGGAGTCTTCTTTGCCTCTTGTTCTCGATGCAGACGGGTTGAATGCGTTTGAGGGGAAAAGTGAACTTTTTCAAACTCGAAAAGGGCCGGTCATTTTAACCCCCCATCCTGGCGAGTTGGCCAGATGCATTTTTAATTCCACGATTTCAATCTCCAAGATCAATGCGGAAAGAATTGAGATGGCGCGAGAATGGGCAAAAAAATGCAATGCCATTTTGGTCCTCAAAGGTGCGCCTACGGCCATTGGAGATCCTGAAGGCAATGTCTATGTCAATCCGACAGGCAATTCGGGAATGGCCACAGGGGGATCTGGAGATGTGCTCACTGGATTGATTGCAGGCTTTTTAGCTCAAAAGTGTGCCCCTCTTCACTCTGCATTGTGTGGAGTCTACCTCCATGGATTGGCAGGAGACTTGGCAATTCAATCCACAAGCCCAAGGGCATTGATTGCAGGGGACATTTTGGATTCCATTGGCAAAGCATTTCTTTGTCTTGAGAATGTGGGATGATTCGATTTTTCAAACAGCACGGATTGACACTGGCTTATGCAATTCTCATATTCGTTGTTTCTTCTATTCCTTCTTTAAAACCCCCTCTACTGGGATTCCGTTTTGGCGATAAACTCATCCATATGGGCGAATATGGGGTTTTTGGCTTTCTTCTCATGCGGAGTGGGTATTTCCTTTCCATCCCCTCTGGCTATACCGCACTTACAGGAATATTTTATGGCGGTCTTGACGAAATGCATCAACGATGGGTGCCTGGACGGCATGCAGATGGATTGGATTTTTTGGCAGATGCGGTGGGAGTGATGTTGGGGATTTGGGTGTATGCAGCGGTGAAGAGACAAAAAAGGGTTATCAAGATTTCTCATGATTCTTTTAAAAATTTTACATTTTTCTATTGACTTTTTGCTATAAATTTTTAAAGTTAAAGTATCCAATATAAAAACGAAGGAGGGTTCCGATGGAAACAGGGTATTGTGTGAAATGCAGGAAACAGACCGAGATGGTGAATGTTCAGCAAGTCACCATGAAGAACGGTCGGCAAGCGCTGAAAGGCAAATGCGCTATTTGTGGAACAGGAATGTACAAAATTCTTTCGAAAAAATAAGTTCGAAAAAAACTAAGGAGGAAAAGGTATGGTTTCGATGCGTTTCGATTATCGAGATCTTTTTCGTGCGCCTCGAATTGCTTGGAGTTTTCAACGCATCTGGATCCAGTTTCTGGGTTTGCTTGCAGGATGGGCAGTGTATTTCGTTTTTACTTATTTGGCTTTGCTTTTGGCAGGAGAACCTCTGAGTGTGCTTTGGGCCCGTTTTGGTTTAATTCCGTCCATTGCTGGGCTTCCCCTTCCTTGGTATGCATGGGTCTCTGCACTCGTAGGCCTTTTGGGTTTTCTTTTTCTCTGCCTGGTGAGTGCCACTGCAGTGGCCAGAGCAGTGTACATGAACCTAAAAGGCAATCACTTTTATACCTGGAGAGATGCCATTCGATTTGCTTTAAAGAAAAAAGGCGGGGCTGTCATTGCCACACCCATTGGCATTTTGGCCATTGCCTTCTTTACAGGGTTGGGTGGGGTGATTGTGGGGCTCTGCGGTCGAATTCCTGTGGTAGGGGAGATTGGGATTGCCTTGTTTACTCTCATCTGGTTTGCAGCTTCCCTTTTCTTGGTATTTTTGGCATTGGCATTGGGCGTTTCTCTTTTTCTTACCCCTTCAGTGCTTGCCACGACCGACGATGATGCATTTGAAGGCATTTTCCAGAGTTTTTCCACTTTGGTCAGTCAACCCTGGCGGTTGATTTTGTATACCCTTCTCGTGGGAGTCCTTGCGTTGGTGGGTGGAGGGGTGTTTGCCTATTTTGCGAAAAAAGCATGGTTTGTCATGAATCGGGTTCTCACGCTGGGAATGGGCGATAAGTGTATCGATGTCTCTTATGCTGCTTCTTATTTACTTCAGAATTGGATTTATCCTGCTGTGGAATGGGCAAGAACATTGCCTTCTTCTATTACGTCTGCCTGCTTTTTTAGCCAGGAGTTTTTGCCTTCCACTCTGGGGCTCTCTCAGACCATTGCATCGTATATCATGGCCATTTTTCTGCTTCTCATTGGATTGGCTGTTTTTGCTTATCCTGTCGCAATATTCAATACCGGATATTGCCTTCTCTTTCTCATCCTTAAGAAGAAGAAAGATGATGAGAACTTATTGGAGCGTAAAGACAAAGAAGAACCCCAAGAAGAAGTGAAGGCACCAGAGGCTCCACAAGAGAAACCTCAGGCGGAACAAGCCAAACCCAGGGCGAGGAAAACTTCATCGGCTCGAAAGACTCCTGCAAAGAAAGCGGGTTCTCGAAAGTCCCGGTAAATTGGGGGAGGGTTTGGGAGTTGTGGAAAGCGTCAGGTCATTTCCCTGACGCTTTTTTTCATCACGGATGGATGAGGAAGTGAACCATGGCGGGTTTCAGAAAATGCATGGCTGTTTGGATTTTGATTCTTGGATGTATGGGTTGCAAGAATCCGTTTTCCACTCGAAAACCTGAACCTCCGGAAACTGCGCAATCCCAATGGGTTCCAGCGCATTCTCCTGATCAGGTGTTGCTCAATATGCAAAATGCCATTGCAGAACGGAATGTAGAAAATTATATTCGATGTTTGGCTGATTCAGGGAATACAGGCAGAGTTTTTCGGTTCGATCCGGATCTTGAAGTGGCGAATCAATTTCCAGGGATGTTTACTCGGTGGAATTTAGAAAAGGAAGAAAAGGTATTTCGGCAATTGTGCGCCTTGGTTCCCAAGGATTCTGTATTTTCTCTCTCCTGGGAAGAGATTCAACAAGAATTGACCACTCCAGATACTGCGGTTTTTGTTCGAAGGTATCGGATGGAAATCCATACTCCTCAGGATCGGTTTTCTCTTCCCAAAGTGTACCAGGGCATTGGAGAATTTCGGCTTATCGAAAACCCGCAGGGCGAATGGGTCATTTATCGGTGGATTGACAATGGGGTTTCCGGTTCTAAAAGTTGGAGTTATTTGAAAGCATCGTTTGGGGAAGCATTGTGAATCGGAAATTTTCTGAAATATTTCGAAAAACTTTTGAAAGTCTCTGGGTGCCGATTGTTTTTATTGTATTGGCGATTTTGGTCGGAGTATGGGTTCAACATCGTTACACGCAGGCATATAAGCCTTCTCAAGTTCCTTCTCAACCGCTCAGGACAGTTCCCAGAGAAATTCCAAAACTTTCTCCTCCAGTGACTCACGATGCGGATAGTATTCGAGTGGCTTTGATCCGTCTTTTGAAAGCCAATGCGCTTCAATGGAAGCGGATCTCGAAAATGGAAAATGAACCTGAGGGATGGACCATCGCAGTCCCTTCGAAAATACCCATTCCCTCTCTCCATCTGGCCATTCAGGAAGTGGTGGAAGCCGAAAGAGGACAAATCCTTTCTGCTTTGAGTGATCCCAAAACCGGTCGAGTGGATTTACAGATTGGTATTCAAGATTCTTGTTTCCTAAAAATCATTTTGCTTCCTGCAAAAGGGCCCGGTGTGCAAAAAGCCAAAATTGCTATTGTGATTGATGATTTTGGGGATCGGTGGAATTCTATCGTGAAGGGATTTTTGGATATAGAAAGACCGGTGACCATTTCTATATTGCCTGGAAGACAGATGAGCAGGAAAATTGCCGAGGAGGCAATTCAGCGAGGCCGGGAAGTGATTCTCCATCTTCCCATGGAACCGTTGGATCCTTCCATTAAACCGGATTCTTATATGGTATGCAAAGGGATGACTTCTTCTCAGATTCAAAAGATTCTCGAACGCTCTCTTGAGGACGTACCTGGCGCAGTGGGTGTAAGCAATCACATGGGTTCCAAAGCCACTCAGGATAGAGCCACGATGCTTTCTCTTTTAGAGTGTATTCAAACCAGACGGCTCTTTTTTATGGACAGTTACACCATTGCGTCAAGTGTGGCTTATTCAGTGGCTCAAGAGTTGAATCTTCCAACGATCAAGCGAGACGTATTTTTGGATGTAGACCATGATGGAGAAGAGATTCGAAATCGGTTGTGGGATTTGGCCAGACGGGCCAAAAGAAAAGGCCACGCAATTGGAGTGGGGCATTGTCACCAACTGATGTTGGAGATCTTGACAGAAGAAATGCCCAAAATAGAGGCCTCTGGATATGAATTTGTGTATTTGTCTGAACTGATTCATTAATTTCATTTGAAGAGGATTCGTTATGGCAAAATTGGGCGTGAACATAGAACCTGTGGCGATACTTCGAGAAAGAGGAAGGGTTTCTGAAGCCGATCCTGTGATGGCAAGTATGTTGGCTGAACTCGGAGGCGCGGATTTCATTGTATGCCCTCTCCGAGAAAAATTTTCTTCCATTACAGAGCGAGATGCAAAACTCCTCCGGATGATGGTAAAAATCCCTTTGGAATTGCAAGTGGAATTAAACGATCAGACCATTGGCTTTTCTCTTTCTTTGGCTCCGGAAAAAGTGACTTTGGTTCCTGGGAAGTTTCCAGAACCCCAGGGCCCTCGTTTGGATGTTCAGCCTCATCTAAAAGAGTTGGCAAAAGCCGTCCAGGATTTTCGTTCTGACGAGCGTTTGATCGGAATATGGGTTGAACCGGATTTGCAACAGATCAAAGCAGTGGCAGGGCTCAGGGTGGATTATGTCAAACTGTATTTAGGCCATATTGCAGAGAAAAAAAATCTTTCCGAAAGGGCGGATTTCTTGGAACAGATTTCTTCTCTCGTTTTGGCTGCCAATAAAATGGGATTGGCCACTGCCATTGAAGGGGGCATTACCTATTCCAATGCGGCCATGATTGGAGCACTTGGGAAAATGCACGAGATTGTGGTGGGAGATTCGATTGTGGCCAGGGCTTTGTGTGTGGGCATGGAGCAAGCGGTCAGAGATATGTGTGCATTGGTGCATTAATTCCCATGTGGAAAAGACGGCTTTTATTTTTTTCTCTCATTTTTCTTGCGTGCGCCAAAGAAGGTTTTCCTCCAGGAGGCCCGGAAGATAAGACTCCGCCCCGGGTAGTGAAAACTTTTCCTGTGCAGGGTCAAACTTTCGTTCCGCTAAATACCAAAGTCATCTTCTGGTTCAGTGAGCCAGTCAGACCCAAACGGCCGGAAAAAGTCGTATTCATTTCTCCTTGGATGGAAACAGAACCCAAAATTCAATGGAAAGGGAAACGGCTTTTGATTTCGTTTCCTCGAGCTTTGATGCCCAATCGGACTTATGTGATTACAGTAGGGGCATTGGTCACGGATTATCAAAATAATGCAATGCCTTCTTCATTTTCCTTGGCATTTTCTACAGGCGAAAAGATCGATGAAGGCATGATCTCTGGCCGAGTGTATGGCGCAGATACATTTTTAGGAATTGAAGTATGGGCCTATCGTGTGGACTCTGAGAAAGAACCCAATCCTTCCCAAAGCCATCCAGATTATATTGTGCAATGTGATCAAACCGGGGCATTTCAGTTTCATCACATCCAACCCGGCAGGTATCGAATTTTTGCAGTGCAAGATCAAAATGGAGATCACCTTTATCAATCGGAAGAGCCTATTGGAGTGCCTTTTAACGAAATCGTTCCTGATTCCTCTGGAACCCTATTTTCCCAAGGGAATTCAATTTGGTTTTTGCGTGAAGACAAAGCACCTTGTTCTTTAAGAAAAATTCTGGTCACAGATGCTCGTCATGTGATGCTTCAATTTGATCGTCCCTTGATTCCGCTTCGTCAGCCCCGAGGTTCTGATTGTACCATTCTCTCTGTGGAGAACCCGAAGGATTCGCTTTCTGTTTTGGGGATTTCTCTTAGGCCTGAGAATTTTCGGGAATGTCAGATCGTAATGGTTCGTCCTTTGGAAGGACAAAAATATGTTTTGAGGCTCAATGCAGACTGGGTGGCCAATCCCCCGGATTCATTGTTCTGGAAGGGAAATTTTATAGGAAGTACCCTTGTGGATACTTCAAGGCCTTTCCTCGTGTGGAGTCGTCCCAAACACGGAGAGCGATTCTTTTCTCCATTTGATTCGATTGCACTTTGTTTTAATGAACCGGTAGATACTACCAATTTTCATGAGGGTTTTCGTCTTTTGGAACACGGGGCTGACAGTTCCAGGATCACGGGGCAATTTTTTTGGCCAAATCTTTTCGAAGTCCGTTTTTTGCCAGATTTTCCTTTAAAAAGCAAACAGGAATATCTTCTTCAACTGGGGCATAAAAAGATTATGGATTTTGGAAAAAATGCACTTCCCGACACTATCCTTCGATTTCGGACTTTGGACATCGATACGCTTTCGGAAATTTCAGGCCGTCTCGTTTTGATGGATTCTACTTTTTGCGGTCCTTTTATTCTCACATTAACCCAGATCGGGGCCTCCAAAATGTCCTATGTCAAAAAGTTTGAGAAACCTGGTCCTTATCGATTTCAAAATGTACTTCCAGGAAATTATCGGCTTTTGGGATATTTAGATCAAGATAAAAATGGGCGATATACCCAGGGCGTTCCGTTTCCTTTTTGCCCTTCTGAGCGGTTTGTCGTTTATCCCGATACCATTCAAGTCCGTTCTCGATGGCCGAATGAGGGAAATGATTTGGTTTTTCCTTAAGAAGGGGTTGGGTGAAGTTGGCGATACTATGGGGGGAAAATGTCCCAAAACCATGTATTGGGGAGCAAGATGGATCGCTCCAGGGAGAGAGTAAACCCAACATATGATCGCATGGGCCGTTGGTATGACCTTCTGGCCAGTGGCTTTGAGATGAGAACGTACCGCCACGCTGGCGTTCGAAAATTAGCCCCAGGAAAAGGAGATACCGTTCTCGAAATTGGATGTGGCACTGGTCGTTCAATTGTGGCATTGGCCGAATTGGTAGGCGATCCAGGGAAAATTTACGGCCTTGACATTTCGGAGCGGATGCTTGACATCACCCGATGGAGAGTGAAGAGAGCAGGAGTAACCAAGCGAGTCTTTCTGGTGCGTGCCGATGCTTTGCAACTCCCATTCAAAAGAGGATCCTTCGATGGCATCTTCGTAGGTTTCACTTTAGAGCTCTTTAATGATCCTGAGATTCGGTTCTTCCTGTTAGAGTGCTTGCGTGTCCTCCGCAGAGGTGGTCATATTTGTATTGTGGGCTTGTCCAAGAAAGGCGGGGACAATGCGATGACCAGAGTGTATGAGTGGCTGCATGAGAAGTTCCCTCGGTATATTGACTGTCGTCCAATCTTCGTCCAAGAGACGCTGGAAAAGGCCGGGTTTCATATCTTGGACACGAGCGATGTGTTCTTACTGGGATTGCCCATTGAGTGTATATTGGCGGAGAAACCTTTGGAAGCATGATCTGCAACCTGTCACACCCAACACACGTTTGCACCTGATGCCATTCCGCTGCGCTTCGCGGTGCAGGTGAAGCGCAGGCCGATAAAAAGGTAAATTTACTGATGCGGGGGATAAGGACATTGAATCATTCCGTCTCCCACAATTTGATATTCATATCCTTCTGGACATTGGGGGATTTCTTCATTTCGCATGAAAGGTTTTAGATCTTCTAATTTTTCTGCGTAATGGGGATTGTGAAACTCAATGTAATTTTGGGTATAATACAATGTCTGGGCAGTTCGAAGATTCATCTGATTTAATTTGCAAGTGGCTGTTTTCCCTGCGCTTAAAAGGGATACATATTTGGCGAGAGCCACACTGGCCAAGATTCCAATCAAAACAATCACAAGAATCAATTCTACAATACTAAACCCCATTGTATTTTTTTTAAAAGCCATTGATACTAACCCCCAATTTCTAAATGGAATTCAAGACGATCCAACTTTACAAAATGCAATTTCTTAAGTCCATAATGTTGTCCATAAAATTGTATAAAAATATTAGCAAAAATTGCACCAAAATAATGGGCTAATCGAGATAAGATTGAGGGATGCCGAATATTCAAAATAAAAATCAAAATAAAAAAAGGAGAAGCTTTTGCTTTTTACGCATTGCTTCTCCCTCCTGTTTTGCTCTTATCAGAGCGGATCTGCGGATGTAAAATTACTTAACCGCTGTCGTATCGGTTGCAGTCGTGTCCACTTTGGTTGTATCCGTGGGTGCCGCTTGTTCAGTTGTTGTTTCTGCTTTTTTCTTGGCGCATCCGCTCACAGTAATGACTGCCACAGACACGCAGAGCAATAAAGCCAACACGCTGATGAGTTTCTTCATACTTTTTTCACCTCCTTAGGTATTTTTTCCCCATTTATTGAATTGATTACCATCAGCCAAGTTAACCTTTAATATATACAAAAAAAATTAGAAGTCAAGAATTTTTTTATTTTTTTTTTGGTTTTTTTAAAAGGGCTATCCTAAATAACTTCGAAGCATTTTGCTTCTCGAGGCATGTCGCAGACGTCGAATGGCTTTTTCTTTGATCTGCCGGACCCTTTCCCGGGTCAGATGGAACCGTTCTCCGATTTCTTCTAAGGTCAAGGGATGTTCCCGATCTAAACCGAAGTAGAGTTTGATCACTTCTGCCTCTCTTTCAGAAAGGGTTGTCAATGCCCTTTGCACTTCAATGCGCAACGATTCCTGCATCAATACTTCATCCGGAGGTTGCTGTTGGTCGTCCTCAATTACATCCAAAAGCCGATTGTCATCGCCCTGATTGAAAGGGGCGTCCAGGGAAAGATGTTTTCCTGATATTTTTAAGGTATCGGAGACCTCATAAGGGGTCATTTCAAGTTCTTCAGCAATCTCTGTGGCACTGGGTTCCCGTTCAAATTCTTGTTCTAAATTACTGAACGCTTTTCCGATTTTGTTCAGCGCACCGACCCGATTGAGTGGCAACCGAACGACCCGGGATTGCTCTGCCAAGGCCTGTAAGATGGATTGACGAATCCACCACACTGCATACGAAATAAATTTAAATCCTCGGGTTTCATCAAACCGTTTTGCTGCTTTAATTAAGCCCAGGTTCCCTTCATTGATCAGGTCGCCCAAAGAAAGGCCCTGATTTTGATATTGCTTGGCTACACTTACCACAAACCGTAAATTGGCTTTGGTGAGTTTTTCTAGGGCTTCCTGGTCATTCTTTTTAATCCTTCGGGCCAGTTCAATCTCCTCTTCTGGGGTAAGAAGAGGGACTTCTCCAATTTCCTGAAGGTACCGATCTAACGATTGATTGGCTCGATTCTTATTTTTTTGAACCATTTTAAAGCATCAACTCCTTTTTGGTTTTGGTCCTGTTGCTGATACCGAGCGTTTAACGAAAAATTTTCTTGTAAAGTTCCATAAAAAATGCTTGACTTTTCTTCAATAAAATTCTATATTTTTGCGTGCGTCGATGGATTTATACAAGTTTTTTAGCTTTTACCTTTATTTCTCTCCTGTATTCGTCTGTCCGTATTTCAGAGTTTCATGCGCGTCGTGAACGAAATTATATTCTCCTCGAATGGGCCACAGAATTCGAATCCAATCTACTCAAATTTGAAATTGAACGGAGTACGGATCGAATCCATTGGATAAAAATCGGCGAAGTTTCTGCTCTCGGTGAATCCAATCAGGTTCGTTTTTACACATTTAAAGATCAAACCCTTTTGAAAGGAAATCTGACCAGTCTTTCGTATCGGTTGACTTTGGTTTATAAGAACGGAACTTCTGAAATTTATGATGTCATCGTTTCGGTCGAAGGCATTTCCGGAATCCGGCAGACCTGGGGCAGTATTAAGGCCATGTTTCGATAAGTTGACCCGCATTCTCTTCATTTTCCTCTTATTTTGTTTTCTGGGAAATAGAATTTTTTTCAATAAAGTCGAAAATCAAAGTCGTGATTTGGGGTGCGGTTTCCCCTTTTGTAATGACGTGGTGATTGGAATCGAGAACTACCAATTCTTTTTCGGTTCTGGGAATCGCACGATAAATCCATTCTGCATTTTGCACCGGCACTTTTTTGTCTTTCCGGGCATGAATAATCAGAACTGGCGATTGGATCTTGTGTATTTTGGATCGCAGATCCTTTAAAAGCAAAAGCAATTGCCTTAAAGCAGAAAGAGGATACCGATCATATCCGAGTTCCTCTGGAATGATACTTCCATTCGATCCAATGGATTTTTTCCAATACCGCAGAAACAAACGCATCACCGGTAAGGCCAAAACCCAGGGTTTTCGAAAACGAAAGGGTGCAGAAATACTCACCACTCCGCTACAGGGGACTTCGGTTCCAAGCAGTAATGCAATCGCTCCTCCCATGGAAATACCCACAATAAAGACTTTATCACATTGCGAAGCCAGTTGATAGAAATGCGCTCTGGCACATTCCACCCATTCTTTCCAGGAAACAGAAATCAAATCCTCAGGGTGAGTCCCATGTCCGGGTAAAATGGGTGCACTGATTAAAAAACTTTTGACCTTTATGTTTTCTTCTAATTCTCGAAAGACCCAAGGTGTCCCTGTAAAACCGTGAATAAAAAGAATCCCTGTTTTCCCCATGGAAAAAATTTTACCGGTTCAATTTTTTATATCCAAGTAAAATGCAGAAAGAATGGGATTTTTTATTTTTTGATAACCCAAAGTGCCCAAATATACAAAATATTTTTTGTGGGGGCAAGTTTTTTCTAATCTCGATTCCATTTTTTAATGCAACTTTGTTCCATTGAACAACGTAAAAAAATAAAAACTGTGGGTGAAAAATGCGAATTATTACTTTTCAAGTTTTTTTCTTCTTTCCACTTCTTCTTTTCGGCAATACAATTCAAGCGGTTCGAATCACAGACGCCATTTTCATTGATGGGATTTTGTCAGAGCCTGTCTGGCAGAGTGCGCCTTCGGTGTCTGATTTTTTCCAAAGAGAACCGAATGAAGGAGCCCCTGCCTCTCAACGGACAGTAGTCCGCATTGCGTATGATGACCATGCCCTGTACGTGGGTGCAGAGATGCACGATTCTGCGCCGGATTCTATTGTGGCTCGTGTTTCACGAAGAGATTATATCGCCAAAGAAGATTTTTTTGCCATTGCACTGGACACGTATCACGATCATCGGAGTGGATTCTTTTTTGGTTTGAGTGCAGGCGGAACCATGGCAGATGGGACTTTCTCCAATGACGAATGGACAGACGACAGCTGGGATGGGGTATGGGAAGGTAAAGTGCATCGGACCTCTCAGGGCTGGACTGCAGAAATGCGGATCCCTTTTTCACAACTCCGCTTTAAAAAACAGGCCCAATATGTGTGGGGGGTCAATTTTTATCGTCAAATTGCAAGAAATAATGAAGAATCCTATCTCGTTTATACCCCAAAGGCATCCAGCGGATTTGTATCCCGTTTTCCTCACCTCGTGGGGATCGAAAATATTCAGCCAGGACGCCATGTCGAAATGCTTCCCTATGTTCGAACAAAAGCGTTGTACACGCATCCGGCAGCCAATGATCCATTTCACAAGAAGTCGACGTATTCTCCAGATGCAGGGATGGACATGAAAGTGGGATTGCGGCACAATTTAACCCTGGATCTTACCCTCAATCCGGATTTTGGACAGGTGGAGGTGGACCCTGCAGTGGTCAATCTCAGCGATGTAGAGACGTATTTTCAAGAAAAGCGACCTTTTTTCATTGAAGGGGCTTCGATTTTCAGTTTTGGTCAAGGAGGCTCTCGAAGTTATTGGAATTTTAATTGGTGGAATCCACGGTTGTTTTATTCAAGAAGAATTGGCCGAGCGCCTCAAGGGAGTGTACCTGAAAATGAGTTTGCAGATATTCCAGAAGGGGCCCACATTCTTGGCGCTGGAAAAGTCACTGGGAAATTGGCCGATTCTTGGAATATCGGGACATTACACGCAGTGACACGCAAAGAGGTAGGCCAATTTTTTTTCAATGGAAATACGTTTCGTGCTGAAGTGGAACCCTTGACGTATTACGGCGTGGTTCGTATCCAAAAGGAGGTCAATGATTCCCGGCAGGGTATCGGATTTCTTTCTACGCTCACGGCCAGAGACTTTAGCGATACTCGACTTCGGGCCGATTTCAATGCCAATGCAGAAGTATTTGGCATTGATGGTTGGACGTTTTTTGATTCGTCCAAAACCTGGGTTTTGGCAGGATGGATTGCAGGCTCTCGTGTGACTGGAAGTCGTGAACGGATTTTGGCAGTACAGACCAGTTCCCGTCATTATTTCCAATGTCCTGATTTAAAGCATGTCCGGTTGGACAGTCAAGCGACCACACTCAATGGCGTCGCAGGCCGGTTTGTGCTTAATAAGCAAAAGGGAAATTTTTTATTGAACTCGGCCATTGGATTTCTTTCTCCTGGATTTGATGTGAATGATCTTGGCTTTATGAACCGTGCGGATTTAATCAATGCCCACCTCGGTTTGGGATATTATTGGGATAAACCGGGGAAAGTGTTTCGTCAAACCGAGATTCTCTCTGCGATTTTCCAAAGTGACGATTTTGACCGGAACACGATTGCTCGGGGCGTGTTCTTTCTCTGGGAAGGCCAATTGTTGAATTACTATCGCTTTCATATAGATATGGGATACAATCCGAAAACGGTTGATAAATTTCGGACCCGGGGCGGCCCTTTGACCCTCAATCATGAAGGGAATTGGCATGAATTCTGGGTGGGTTCTGACGATCGGAAAGCGTGGGTGTTCCAAATTTTTGGTTTTCGATATTTTTCAAGGCCAAAGGAACAAAATGTTCATGTTGGAGTGAATGTGGAATGGAAACCGAGGAGCAATTTGAATTTGAGTGTAGAACCCTCTTGGAATTGGGTGTATGAATATGCCCAGTGGGTCAATGTGTTCGATGATCCAACCGCAGCACCCACGTACGGCAAGCGCTATGTATTTGGTGAAATGAAGCAGAAAGAACTTGGCGCTGAAATCCGGTGCAGTTGGACATTTACGCCCCGATTGTCTCTCCAGCTCTATGTCCAACCATTGATTTCCTACGGAAATTATGAACGCTTTAAAGAGTTAAAAAAGCCCAAGAGCAGTGCGTTTCATGTGTATACAGAAGATCAAATTCGTCGCTCCGGGGACACTTACGAAGTGGATCCGGATGGGTCTGGTCCTGCCCCTTCATTTACTTTTGGTAATCCCGATTTTCACATTCAATCGCTTCGAGGGAATGCGGTGTTACGCTGGGAATATAAGCCAGGTTCTACATTTTATCTCGTATGGACACAAAGCCGATGGGACAATCCAGCAGACCAAGCTCCTTTTTCACTCCGGCGTTCTGCGTCCCATCTCATGCACACCCGGCCAGACAATATCCTTATGGTCAAATGGACGTATTGGTGGAACCTATAGACTTAAAGCATGGTTTGCATGCTTACGTTGTTCGAAAGCGCTCGTTTAATTTTCTTCAAGAGTTCCTCGGTATCGAAAGGTTTTGCAATAAAGTCAATGGCGCCTAACATGGATGCTTTTTCTTCTACTTCTTTTCCCGGATATGCCGTAATAAAAATCACAGGGATGGCTTGGGTTCTGGAATATTGTTTCAATGTTTCAAAAGCACTCAATCCACCAATACTGGGCATGCGAATGTCCATGATGATGAGGTCGGGCTGTTCTGAATACGCTCTCTTGATGGCCTGATTGCAATCCGAAGCCAATACGGTCTCATATCCATTGGCTTTGAGCCGAGACGCAAGGAGCATGAGAATATCCGGGTTATCGTCTGCAATTAAAATTTTGGGCATGGGAACCTCCTATATTAAATAATACACGGTTTTTCTCAACAGGTCCGGGTCCACCGGTTTATTCACCGTTAAAATTGCTTTGCTGGTGATATATTCATCAAATCTTCCAATTTCCACCTCATATCCAGACATAATCAAAATAGGAATGTCTTTGGTTTTATGATCCTCTTTCAGCCGGCCAATGACTTCGTAGCCACTCATTCCGGGCATTTTCATGTCAAGAATAATGAGTTCGGGGATTTGGACTTTAATTTTATTAAATGCTTCCTCACCACTTTGGGCAGTTTCAATGTTCTTGTATCCAAAAAAGCCAAGTAACGTTTTTACTGCTTCTGTGAGTTCTCGTTCATCATCGACAAGCAGAATGGGCTTGGAAAGCCGTTCTGTTCGTTCGTGCACTTGATGGGTTTCACAGAAATGGAGGAGTTCTTCTGCATCTTGCCCTTCTTTGGGGAATTTGGCCAAAGCATACGAAAAATCCAATTCAAGATCATCTGAAATATCAAACGCTTCTTTCACCAGACGCTTCAAACGATGTGTCCATTTGGAATCAGAGCTTATCCCATTGACTATAAATAGCCATACATTTTCTGCTTCTGTAAATATGGGTTCAATTCTTTCACCCCGGGATTCGATGAGAGACAGACAGCGTTTTTGAGATAATTCGACAATAGGATTTCCGCTTGTTTTTCTTTTTTCTTCCAAATTGTGGATAAAAACAGAAAATAGGGTAAAGGGTTCTTTCGAATCACACATCCGGAGATGAATCTTTTCGATTTGCTCAAGTCGAGGCGTATATTGGGGCAGGACAAACGAAAAGGTACTGCCCTGATTGGGCACGCTCTCCACTGCCATTTCTCCCCCATGGAGACGAACAATTTCTCTGGCGATGGGAAGACCGAGTCCCGTGCCTTGTTGAGAAGCCTTTCCAATCTGTTCAAATTTATCAAAGATTTTTGGAATATCTTCTGGCGCAATTCCAATTCCGGTATCCTTGACAGCACAACAGATTTTGTCTTCTTTGTTTTCAACGCGGACTTCAATAAATCCGTTTTCTGTAAATTTCAAGGCATTGCCAATCAAATTGGTGAGCACCTGAATTATTCGATCTTTATCCACATAGACTGGGGCAGTAGTCGATTGAAATACACTCCTAAGCGTCAAGCCTTTTTTCTCAGCCAAAGGAGAAAAACCCGAAAGGGTTGTCTGGGCCAATTCGTTCAAATCCATTTTTTTCTTTTGGAGTCGGACTTTTCCGGCCTCAATTTTGGAAAGATCCAAAAGATCATCCACGATCCGTCGAAGTCGGTCTGCATTTCGAAGACAAATCGAAAGATATCGTTTTTGCTCTTCATTGATTTTGCCGACCAAGCCATCGTACACCTGGGCCACGGCTTCTCGAATCACGGTCAGAGGGGTCCGGAGTTCGTGAGACACATTGCTGATAAACTCGTCTTTGAGATGATCGTAAATCACTCGTTCGGTAATGTCCTGAATAGAAACCAGGAATGCGGGTTTTCCTTCCCATTCGATAGGAGAAACTCTCATCTCGCCCTTTCCTGGTTTTCCTCCATCCCGGACAATATCAATTTCAATCGAGCGCCCTGGCTGAAGGGGATATTCGAATATCGTATTGATTAAATTTTGATTTTCACAGTTCAGGAACTTCTTTGCAGAAGGATTCAAAAAACAAATCCTTCGATGGCTGTTGACGACCAGCAATCCATCCAGGCTTTTTTCCACAATGGCTTGAAGGCTTTGCGTGTCCTCTACAGGGATTTGTGTATCAATCCCTGGTCTATTTTTCACCATTGTAGGCAACTATTGCCTCTTTTTATGAATAAAACGGACGAAATTACCTTTTACCCCTCTACCCAATTTACGCATCGAAAAATTGAGCATGTTTAATGCCAAATCCCTTGCATTTTATCCCGCTTTCACAGGGAGAATGACGGTTGCGGTGGTTCCTTCTCCTAATTTGCTGGTATACCGTAAATCTCCCTTATGGGCCTTGATAATTCCATAACAGACCGAAAGTCCAAGGCCTGTCCCATTTTCTTTGGTCGTAAAAAATGGATTAAAAATTTGTTTCAGATCATTCTCTGAAATTCCGCATCCCGTATCGGTTACATGGATATGGATTTCGTCTCGGCGAGGGAGAGTCCGAATTGTAATCACCCCTCCCTCTGGCATGGCTTCATAAGCATTGCGGAGGAGATTTATAAATACTTCCTGCATCTGTTTTTCGTCCGCTTGAATGAAGGGAAGCCGAGGATGGAAGTGTTTTTCAATGTGTACATGATGGTGGCGAAATTGTTCTTCGACAAGTCCAATGACAAGATTCAGCACATCGTGAATGTTCACTTCTTTAAATTCTCCTCGGCTCGGTTTGGAAAATAAAAGTAACCGTTTCACAATATCCTGGGTTTGTGCACATTGGTTAAGAATGATTTCCAAATCATTTTTCCACTCCGGATCATCGGGTTTTCGCAATTGGGCAATTTTCCCCCGGGTTTGAATGATCATGATGTGGTTATTCACTTCGTGGGCCATGTCTGCCGCCAGTTGGCCCAGTTCTGCCAAGCGTTGCGATTGCTCAATTTTTCTTCGTTCGGTCATGTCTCGAAACACGCCTCGAATGCCCTGGAATTTTCCTTGAGTATCGTAGATGGCAACAGCCTTCATTTCGCCGTAAATTTTTCTTCTATTTTTGGATTCCAGAATCAATGGATGGACATCTTCTCCGAGTTCAAGCCATTCTTGGCGTAAGGCTTTGGAACTTTCAATGGATTCTTTGTACAAAAGATCCTGGAATGGCATTCCGATTAATTCTTCTTTTGTAAATCCCAAAGTATGCACCATGGCGTCATTGACATAGGTTAAAATGCCATTGGCATCTGTGATATACATTAAATCACTGGCGGTTTCCATGAAGGTGCGGAATTTTTCTTCAGACTCTCGGAGAGAGCGTTCCATTTCTTTTCTTTCGGTAATGTTGCTGACGATGCTTTGCATAATGCCTTTTTTAATCTCTACAATACTGGAACTGATTTCCACGTCAATGGTCTGGCCATCTTTTCTCCGAAATACGGACTCGTATCGGATGGAACCGGTTTTGGTGCCTGTGCGAATGGCTGCTTTGCATTTTTCCAATTCTTCTTCGGTTTGCAATTCAAGAAAGGGAATGCGAAGCAATTCTTTTCGTGTATATCCCAACATCTGGCAGGCTTTGGCATTGACTTCCAGAATACGTCCTTCAAAGTCGTAAATAAACACCGCGTCATTGGAATATTCAAACAGTCTATGGTAATATTCTTTTTTTTCCTCTAGTTCGTTTTCAACCACTTTGAGATGCTCTTTTTCCTTTGAAAGAAGGTCAATGGTTTTATTCGCATGGGTAAGTTCTTCGGCGAGATGTGCCACTGCCCTGGAAAGTTCTCCAATTTCATTTTTACTATTGAACTCGATTGGATAATCAAAATGGCCAGAAGAAAAAATGCGGATTCCTTCTAAGAGTTGAGAGAGAGGTTGAGAAATTTTTTTGAAAACAAAATATCCCCATGTCATGGGGACCAAACCCATAAATGCATACAATAAACTCTTGGGCCAGTGGAACTTTTCGATTCCCAATGCAATGCCCATCATTCCGATGCTGAGGCCCAGAGAAAAGAGAATGCCTTTTTTTTGGATGTTCATTCTTCCCAAAAGTCTTCACTATAAAGTTTTTCATCCAATGGGGAAATGGATCTGACAATGGTTCTTTTATATTGCCCTCGACGGTCCTTTTCCGTGAGGTTCACGATGAGAGGTTCTTTGCATCGTTCCCCTTTGCTGTCGTAAAGAATTTCCACTTGGGGACGACGAATATCAAAAAGGCTGGATTGGATGACCAAAGCAATTTCTTTGGTGTCGAGTTCTACCAAAGTCCCTGGCGGATATATTCCTACGACAGTAAAGAAATTTTTGAGCAAGTCCGGATGAAACAATTTTCCGGAAAGGCTCATCATTTTTTCGTAAGCCCGTTCTGGCCCCCCTTCTTCATAATACCAAGATTGTCTTCGGAGATAATCGTAATACTCCGAGATGGCGATCATCATACTCGCAAGGTTGAGTTCTTTCCCGTAAAGCTTTCTCGGAATCCCAGACATGTCGTAAGGAATGCTGTGTTCAAATGCCACAATGGCAGAGAGGAGATTCACGCCTTCCGTATCCAGAAGGAGCTTGGCTCCCATGAGATCTTGCTGTAATTGTTTTTCTTCATCGCTTACTGATCTTTTCTCACTGATCAGAGGATTTTTGGCAAACGCTTCATCAGGGACCGTCAATTTGCCCACATTGGATAATAAAGCGGCTATCCCCATTTCTGTGAGATACTTCCGCTCCAGACCAAACATTTCTGCTTGAAGCAGGGTAAAAATGGCCACATGGATCACATGCTCAAATTCAGTTTCATCTCGGCCCTTCATGGAGGTGAGCATCAACAGGAGATTTTTGTTTTTTAGCAAATTTTCAATCAGTGCTTCGACAATGTGACGGGCGGTCTCTACGTCGAGATGGCGATGGGTTTTTAGCTTCTGAAAAGTTTGGGTCACCAGACGAAGGTTCCCCTTGTAATTTTTTAATACAATGTCCCGAAGCCTTTCAATCCCTGCTTGGGAAATCCGATCCTCGTGCAAAAATTCCAGTTCTCCAATGGTAATGTGACGAATTCCAAAGCTCTGAAAAAGATTTTGAGTGGCTTCTTTTTCTTTCAATGCTTGAGGAGGATGGGCTAAAATTTTACAGAAGTGTTTTAGCTCGTCTCGATACACGCCTCGAGCAAATCGAATTTTGGTAATTTCTAAAGATTTCAAATATTCAATAAAATCTCGGCGTTTTTCGCTCAATTCATACAACGGTTCTTTCCCATACGCAAATTCATTTCCAATAATCCCAAGGGTGATTTCATCTTGTTGGGAAAATAGCTCAGAAAGAATAGAAAAGAGGCTCTCTACCGCTTCCTGAGAAAGCGGATGCGCCTCCAGGTACACACGGAAAGTTTGTACTGTTCTGGCCAACCGGGTGATCAGTTCTTCAATTTTACTCTTTTCTTCTTCTTCAGTTTTTTTCACTTCCTGGGGCATTAACTCTCCTTTAATTCTAGGATCAATCGACTGATTTCACGGATACGAGCACTTTTGTCATTCAATGCAGTACGGATCAATTGGGTTGCTTCCTTGGTTTGGAATCGGGCCACGCTATTGAGAATTGCGCCGCGCAATGCGTCTCGCTTTTTTGTGTTCCAGAGGGCTTTTTTGTGAAACAGACGTTTCAAGTGGGGAAATGCAAGCTCTGTCCGAAGCTGGCCACACAACTCGATCAATTCCAATAATACAGACCGTTTGAACCACAGACGTTCTGCATTTCGGAAAAGACGGTTGATGAATTCTTTATTCTGGCTTCGAAGAATCACCGAAGCGGCCTTGCGTTTCACACTTCGATTGGATTCGTTTCGATATAATTTAAAAACAAAGGCTTCTTCTTCTCCTGTGATGGGGGAAAAGTTGTCCAACGCTTCCCACCGAATTTGGGCATTTTTATGGGTCAGCATCTTTTTTGCCATGAGATGGGCTTTTCCTTTATCGCAGTGCTGTAAAATGGCAAATAAATCTTTCATGATGTGCGGTTCTTCATATTCAAACCGGGTCAATACCTCTCGAAGAATTGGATTTTTTAATTTTGAAAAAACAAATTGAAATTTATTCCTTGAAGCCGGATTTTTTTCTTTAATAAATGCATCGATCAAAAGGGGGGCAGATTCAGAAGGTGCCTGATTCAAAATGTAGGCAATGTCCTCTAGTTCTGAGGGAGAAGCTTCGGGAAGGAATGCGATCAGACTTTCGATATTTTCTCGTTTGGTAATTTTTTGTAATCCATTTTTGATTTCCCGAATCAGCTGGGTGTTTCGCCTCTGTTCAGGTCGAGTGTGTTCGACAAAGAATTCTACAATTTCTTTGATTCGCTCAGTATCTTTGGCATCGACCAGCTCTGGGATAATGGAAAGCAATTTTTCTGTAAATTTTCGGAATTCGCTGGCTTCAGACTCAAGCCACAAAATGTTCAACAAAAGCCAAATTTGCTCTTTTTGTAATTCTTCTCCCTCCATGGACTGAACAAATTTGTGGATCAGGGGGGTGAGTCTGGCCATGTAGACCAAGGTGTCGATTTTTCGGTTCATGACCGAATCGACGGTAATCTTGTAGATTTGGCTCATAAAGCTATTATCTGGATGGCGTTTGAAAATTTCCTGAATGGCCATCTGAAGTCGAGTCAATGTTTCGGGATCAATGATCCGTTTGGCAAACAGTTTTTCTGCCACTAGGGAAGCCAGACCGGATTTATCCGCATCGGGAGCGAGTTTGTCAAACACTTTGAGCAAGTTTTCATTGAAAGTGTCTTCATTACTGATCAGCGATTCGATCATTTCCGCAATGGTGGCATCTGGAAGATCTCGGGTAATGGCCTCGGCCAAATCAAATTGGGTATCTTCTTTTTGTGTTTTTTCAAATAAAATCTGAATCAGATCTGGATGAAGTTTCGAAATGACATGGATGAGTTTTACTTTGATTTCCTTTGCTTCGTGCGTGGATTGATTCTCAAAATAGGCACAGATCTGGGCAATGGCTTCGCGAATATTTTCGATAACAGATTCGTCTTGAAGGGTTGAAACCGCTTCCCGATAGATCTTGTTCAAAATTTCTGCAGAGCGATTCGCATCGCTCAAGAATTCCATCAAAAATTGAAGTTTGGAAGAAGGAAGTTCTCCTTTTTGGGCATCTTGGGCAATTTTAATTAAAGATTTCCATACATCCTCTTCTGCAGTTCGGGTAGAAACCTCTTTGTTACTCAAAAGGATACGGTAATCAATTTCTTTGATTTCAATGTGCTGGATGGAGGCCATTTGCTTTTGAATGCCTCCGTTCTTTTGAATGGACTTTCGGGATTGTCGTAAGAGATTAAAAAACTGTTTGATTTCGTCCAGAGTCACTCCTTTTTGAAAGGAAAGCGAAATCAATCCGCGGAGATGAAGATAATTGGCGACATCGGTATAGCGTTCATTCCGGCCGACAAAGGAAGAACCGTCTAAAAATAAATTGTCGTGAGAAATACCGAGTTGAAGCGTTTCTTTTTCTTTGAACCATTGATCCAGGGTGTTTTTGAAATTTTGAAGGGAAGCAGTATAAATAGGATGGTTGGATTCGTAAAAAATCCCATTTTTCAGGGTGATGCGGAAATTTTTGATCACCTCATCCAAGAGTTGAATTTGAAGTGCCGATGTTTCCAAGGCACTCCTCCCTTTTTCTCATGACATTCTATTTAATTATGCATATTTTATGCCAAAATACTCAACCCTCCTCTGGATCACAATTTTATTGTTGTCCGATAAATACAGGTTTTTGGCCGTGTTTAATCAGCCATTTGGTGAGGCTTCCTACCATGAAGTCAAATAGGCCTTTTTTAGAATGGGCTCCGACGACAAAAATGTCTGCCCATTTTCCATGCGTTTCTTCTACTGCTTCAATAATGGGTTGTGGAGTCCATACTTTTTCTATCTTTTTTACACCACAGGCTTGCAAATACGCTTCTGCTTTTTGAAGCACGCCTTTGGCTGTGGCTTCATCAAAATGAGACATGAGCAATTTGATATGAATTTTATCGATGGGTGCCATGCGGATAAACCGTTTCATGGCAGTGATGGACAATTGGCTTCCGTCGTATCCGACCAACACGTGGAGATCTTGCTTTTCCCAATTGGGTTCGTTAAAAGTTCCCGGAACTCCGTAAATGGGTGTCTCGCAATGGGCAAGCACATGATCCAGGGTTTTCCCGGGTTCATTGGAATCCCCAAATTGGAAAAATGTACGGAGCCCCATGATCACCACATCGTAAAAGAGTGCTTCTTCTACAATGCTCGAACTGGGTGAACCTTGGAATTCTGCCTCGCGATGTTTCACTTTTGCTTTTTCACAATAGATCCGAAATCGCTCCAGAAGCATTTGGATATGTTTTTGGGCTTGTTTTAATTTGTGTGTTTCCAACCGCTTTGCGTATTCTTCTCCTCCCAAGGGAACCGGACCAATGGAATGTTCAATCCCCGGAACATCCAAGATTACCATCCCGGTGACTTCTGCTTGATGGAATTTCGCATATCGACATGCGGTTTGAATCGCGGTTTCAGTGTATGAAGAAAAGTCCAGAGGAACCAAAATGCGTTTGATCATTTTATGCTCCTTCAGTTATTTTTCAAAAATAATTTTTCGGTTATATATCCCATGGAAAGAACCTGCGTGTTCCATTCGGACAATGTAAATCCCAGAGGAAACTTCAATCTCTTTTTCATCCAAGCCATTCCAGAAAATGGAGTATACCCCCGGCAAAGCGACTTCTTGAATCCATGTTCGGATTTTCCGACCTTTACAATCAAAAATGGAAAGGGACACCCGGGCAGGTTCAGGTACTGAATATACCAGAGTGGTGCCTTGATTAAAAGGATTGGGATAATTGTGAAGGACATCCCCATATTTTTGTCCTTCCTTTTCCAATACGCCTGTTTCAGAGGGTTTCACCCAAACCAATTCAATGCCATCGCCAGTCCCTAAATTTCGAGAATAGGATTTTTCATTTTCATTGTTCCAATGTTCGTGAACGCCAAGACTTTGGAGCGGAATGCCGTCTTTTTCAGGATCATACACCGTACCCGAAGGCGGTGCATGGGCAAGGGCGGCTTCGTGAAGATAATTGTCCACCGCACCGTAGACACACACGATATTGGGATTTTGGCTTTGTTCTGTCCGGTAAAAATCAAGACCTACGGATTCAATGGCCACGCCGTCCTGAGAAAGAAAAAGGCTCGACGTCCAATCATGATTGAACGGAGAAGAAACCCACTGACTTTTTAACGACACATCGTCCTGTTCGGATTGGACGCCGTATAGCGCGTCAATAAGGAAAAGCAACGTTTTGCCACCGAGATCTTTATGTCCCATCAAATCCACCAAGGCGTTGTACGTGCCGAATGGCCTTCCAAAAAAACTCCATTCGACACTCCCCGGAATGATAATGTCGTGCACTGCAATATAGGGATGGAGCCCTGCAGCTTTGGGTGCATTGGTCGAAGGGAGGCCATTGTCTCCGTCTGCACTGAAGCTTCCCAAATGGTTTTTGGCACAAAACGTCACTCCCACATACCGATGGCCTTTGAAATTGGCCAAGTTAATGAGGTAAGAGGCTTGCGTCACCACGGTAGGTAAATAGGCCGGATGCCCTCCTCCAATTTCCAAGGTGAGTGGTTCTGACCAATGAATGGTCGTGGTATCCCGCACGTATTTTTCTCTTCCATTGGTCGCATAAAAACCCATGAAATGCACCCCTGGAAATTCTTTTTTGCATTGGTTGTAAATTGGGTCAGGCACGTATCGATTGGTGTCGTAAAATGTAATGTCTTCTGGAGAGACGCCTGCCTGATACACCAATTGTCGAGTCAATGCAAGAACGACGTGGGGAGAAGGAAACGACCGATTTCGTGGAGGATTGGTATTTCCGATTAAATTGAGATTCAGTTTGATGGCTATTTTTTCTCCAGCGCGATAGCCTCCATTTCCTTTCCCATGCATTAGATTAAAATATTTAAACAATGCTTCCCATGCCTGGCGATCTGTCCGTTCTCCTGTGAGATGCTGGAGACCTTGAGAAAGCATGGCCTCTATTTTTTCTTGGGAATTAAATCGGTCTTCCCACCAATAGCCTGTCTTTCCATCCCAGCTTGTGGCAGAAGAATCCCACACCCAGACCACGCGTCCCGGATAAATGCCCAACGCATTGCCCATGGGTTGATTGGCCGGATCTTCGGGCACGAAAAGATCCTGCGCTTTTTGCATTTGTCCATAGAGCAGAAAGGGAAGAAGTAAAAGAACACAAAAGAAAACAAAGGGATCTAATTTATTTTGATTCCGTGGCATGTTTTTTCTCCGATTAAAAATCATAAAAAATCACACTTTTCTTCTTCTTTTTTGGGAAAAACAGAATCAGAATCATTCCCGCGACAAATCCACCAATATGGGCAAACCAGGCCACTCCGGCCCGGTCTGAGATAGTCAAAGAACCCAGTCCGCTGAAGAGTTGCAACAAAAACCAAAGTCCAAGGACAATAAAAGCCGGAATCCGTACGATCCGAATAAAATAAAAAAAGAAAAAAAGTGCCTGGACGTATGCTCCTGGAAACAAGAGAAAATACGCGCCCAAGATGCCAGAGATGGCGCCACTGGCACCAATCACCGGAATGGTGGAATTGGGATAAAAAGCAATATGGGTAAGGCTCGCAATGAGTCCACACACGAGATAAAATATCAAAAACCGAAAATGGCCCAGCGTGGCTTCCACATTGTCTCCAAAAATCCATAAATAGAGCATATTGCCCAACACGTGAAACCAGCTCCCGTGGAGGAACATGGCAGTCAAGAGCGTCAGTCCATTGGGGATCGGTGAGAGAGGAAAAGTGGGGTGATCCTGGAAATGGGTCATTTCCCAAGGAATTATGCCAAACTGGTACACAAAGGATTGGCCTAATTCTCCAAGAATCATCTGATAGACATAAATTCCGATATTGGCCATGATAAGAAGAATGGTCACAAATGGAAATGAACGAGAAGGATTTTCATCTTTAAAAGGTAGAAACATGTTGCCTCATTTCGACAAGATAAAAAATGGCTGTTCAATTTGGGTTTGATTTCCTACCCGATCCTTGACACAGATTTTAAGGACATGCTTTCCTGAAGAAATGGATTCTGAAACACTGCCAATGGCCATACTTCTTTCAGGATTATAATCGACAAGCAAGGGAATTTCATCCAGACGGATTTCGTATTGGCTTTCTTCCCGGATTCCAGAAAGGCTGTCAGCAAAACGCACCCGAATTTGAGAAGGCGGATTTCCCAGTTTGGCATTTCGGAGAGGGTGAATCCCCCATACCCGAGGGGGCATTGTATCCATGAGCACAGTAAATCGAAAGAGCCGGTTGGTTTGGGCCTGAAGCACATGATTTTCCCATCGGCTCTCCATGAATCTGGGCCATTGGGTCCCTTGGATTCCGTAAATGGAAACTTTTGGGTTTTCACCCGTGTAGGAGCCTACGTCAAAACACACAGTGATGGGCTCTTTTAAAGGAATATCCGGAGGGTCAATCCAATATTCTTTTCCCAACCCAGGACTGCGGAGATTGCAAGCCCGAGAACGCAAAGTTCCCCACACAGGCCGGTACACAGAGCCCGGAGGGAATACAATTCGGCATATCCCATCTGAAGAAACCATACTTCCCCCGTATTCCGGTGAAATAAAATATACCATGAGCGTATCTCGAAAAGTGGACTCTTGGCCTATTTCTGAAGAAAAAGAGAGCGTGGTGAAAAAATTTCCGTTGGAACCTGGGTCCAATGGAAGAATACCGACAAATTCCTGTGGCGATTTTGGGATGAGAGCCACCTCGGTTTGTGTCCATCCATTAAGTGTTATTTCACACTGGGGAACTTCAGGAAGTGGCCTTGCAAACCGAAAATAAAAATAAAGGTAATCAGAGAAAAATTTATTCTCAAAGTGGGGTTGGGGAATTTCCATTTTTCCCGGGATTCCTCCTGTCCATCCTTGGCCGCGAAATCGAATTGGATTTTCATTGACCAGAGAGGCCAGAGGCACTACCTGAACCGTTCCAGACACTTCCGAAGTATTTCCAAAATAATCTGAGACCTGAATACAAAATGGATGCTCACCTGGCTCCAGGGCAATTGTTTTTTTTGCTTCTTTTCCCTCTTCAAAAGGGCTCATGCCTCCGCACAGAATCCCTGCGCCCCAACGGGATGGACGATAGAAGGGGATTTCAATATTCTGATCGTTGTAGAGTTTTTTAAATTGGCCTTTGTGATTCCAATGGAGGCGTTCGTCCCGATCTAAAGAAATTTGACGGAAGAGCGATTTAGGAAAATAGTCATATTTGGAAGAAAAAATTTCCTTTCCATCGACACTGAGAGAAAATGCATAACAGGCCAACGCGTGAGGCACGATATCGGCTTTGTCAAATGCAGAAATGGAAAATCCGATTTCCCCCCATATTTTTATTGGCTTTTTCAATATATATTTTCCCGGACCCAGTCGCATCGGAGTAAAAATTTGGGTGTCAAAATCGCCTTCCACATGCGCAGTATGACGCAAGGGCGTGATGGCCAATGCCCGAATGATGGGACGGACATGGTCCTCAATCCGGAGGCCTACAGTGAATGGATGGATCGGGTTTCCTTCCGAATCCCAGATTTCGAAGTGGAGATGAGGAGGTCCTGCGCCTGTGTCTCCGGTATAGGCCACGAGTTGGCCTTTGGACACAGGAAGGGCCCAAGGCTCAAATTGGAGTTTGACACAGAAACGACCTGTTCGCTTTTGTTCCTCTTCAATGTACTTTTGAATCCATGGGGCAAATTTGGACAAATGGGCAAAATACACTTTCCGGCCGTCTGCAAGCTGAATCAACAGCGTTCGCCCTGTGCCGAGAAAGGCAATTTCGACTTGCTCAACCCAACCCGAATCAATGGCAAAGACCCGATAGCCCTCTCTTGCCCAGGTTTTAATGTCAATTCCTGCATGAAAATGATTGGATCTGGATTCCCCAAAGGTGGAAGTCATGTATTGACTGGCATCTGTAGGCCAGAGATAGTTTTGTGCGTTTAACGAAAATCCAATGCCGAAAATCAAAAGCACATACCGAATGCGATTCATAGGCCTCTTTGAGTAAGGTATTATTCTGCCTGGAGAATTTCCACTTTGCATTGACACAAGTCTCGGAATTTTTCTGCGTCCTTTTGAGAACCCACAATGCTTCCCCAATGAATCGGGATTGCCAATTTGGGTTGAATGGCTTCTGCCGCTTTTGAGGCTTCTTCTGCATTCATGGTATATTTCCCGCCGATGGGCAAGAAAGCCACATCCACATGAATATTTTTCATTTCTGGGATAAAATCTGTATCTCCCGGATGATAGTAAGACGTTCCGTCCAAGCGGAAGATGTAGCCGACATACCCTTTTTCTTTGGGATGAAACGGTGCCTTGAGATTATAGGCAGGCACTGCTTGAATTTCAATCCCTTCGACAGTGATTGATTCTCCGGGTTTGATCGTTTTTACATTGCCAGAAAGTTGTTTTGCAGCGGAAGAAGGCGCGACCAACACCGTATGTTTGGCCTGAATCTTTTTAATATCGTCGGGAGAGCAGTGATCGTAATGGTCGTGGGTGATTAAAATCAAATCTGCCGGTTCTCCTCCTGAAATCTGAAACGGATCCACGTAAATGGTTTTGCTTCCTGTGATTTTGATGGAAGCATGACCCAACCAATGAATGGACTCAAGCATATTTTTCTCCTCCTTTGGCTTGGTCACCTTTTTTTGCGAAAAAAGCAGATTGGTCGCAAGAAAGGAAATGACCAATCCTCCTATGACGAATTTTTTTCCTCCCATTTTCTTACCTCCTCAATTAAAGTGGAGACAATCTCTTCTTCCTTAATTTTTTTTATGATTTGGCCTTTCCGGAAGAGCAGAGCAGAATGCTTCCCGCAAGCCACTCCCAAATCGGCCCACCGGGCTTCTCCTGGGCCATTGACTCCGCATCCCATCACAGCAATGGTCAAGGGTTTTTCCACATCTGCCAAAGCCTGTTCTACTGCTTCTGCAATCGGGATCATGTTGGTCTCGAGTCGTCCGCACGTGGGACAAGAAATCACGGTAATGCCTTTTTTCCGAAGGTGCAGGGCTTTTAGAATTTCAAATCCTGCACGGATTTCATCCACTGGGTCCCCTGTGAGAGAGATTCGAATGGTATCCCCGATCCCTTCAGCCAAAAGTGTGCCGATGCCAATGGCAGATCGCAATGCGCCCCATTTGGGTGTTCCTGCTTCGGTCACACCGAGATGAATGGGATAATCACAGGCTTTGGCCAACATCCGATTGGCCTCAATGGTCATGGGCACATCCGAAGCTTTGATGGAAAGCACCAGATCAAAAAATCCCATTTCTTCGCAGGTTCGGACATGTTCCATGGCACTTTCCACCAAAGCTTCTGGCGTAATGCCATTGTATTTTTGGATAAGGGATTTTTGAAGAGACCCTGCGTTCACCCCAATCCGGATTGGCACCCCGTGTTCTTTTGCGACTTTTAGAATTTTTTCAAGCCGGTCTTTTGAACCAATGTTGCCTGGGTTAATTCGAATCTTGTCTGCACCCTGCTCAATGGCCTCGATGGCCAGGCGATAGTCAAAATGGATGTCTGCAATTAACGGAATGGAAATTTGAGATTTGATTTTGGCAATGGCCTTGACTGCTTCTTTGGTAGGAATGGCAATGCGAACCAATTCGCATCCAACCTGTTCGAGACGCTGGATCTGGGCTATCGTGGCTTCGACATCCTCAGTCCGGGTGGAAGTCATGGATTGCACTGAAATAGGGGCGTCTCCTCCAATCAAGGCTGTCCCTACTTTTACGATCCGTGTTTTTCTCCGCGAAATCACACAAAAAGTTATCAATTTTTTGTGTGGTGGGCAAGCGTTATTTTAAGATGAATTGGTGGGAGGGAGGTCAAGGCTCTACATTGAGCAACCGTTGCCTCTAGGGCTAAACATTCACTCATCTGTCATTTTGCCTGGTTCGATACGGAAACGATACGGAAAGAAAAATAAAAAGGCCTTCATTTCGATGAAGGCCTTTCCTAGAAGTCGAATCAAATATTATTTGCTTTTTTGAAGTTCTTCAGACTTTTTAAGGGCTTCTGTGCCTCTTTTTGTATCTCCCAGATTGACCAAGGCCACAGCCAGATTATACCAAGCATTTGGATTGTCCGGTTGAAGCCGTGTGGCTCTTTCCAGATAGGGAAGAGATTCCTTGAATTTTTTCAGTTGAATATACGAATTTCCAATATTGATATTGGCATCAAAATCCGTGGAATCTGCTGACAACACTTTTCCAAAATATTCAATGGCCTTTTCGTAGTTGCTTTGCATGTAATACAACCGGCCCAGATTGAATATCAGGTCTTTATCATCCGGAGAAGCTTCTAAAGCGCTCTTATAGGTTTCAAGGGCCTTGTCAGACTTTCCCAATAAGTCGTAAGAATACGCAGTGTAATACAATGCTTCTGAATACGATTTGCTTCGAGGATCACCTTTTTCTAAAATGGGCTGAAAAGCAGAGATACTTTCCTCGTACATTTTATTCCGATAATACAGAATGCCCAAAAAGGTGTGGAGTTCCATGTCGTTCGGATCGATTTGAATGGCTTGCTTATAGGTATCTATGGCCAGTGAGTCCTGTTGAAGCTGGGTATACGTATATGCGAGATTTTTGTACCCATCGACCCGTCGGGGGAGAATTTCGATCGCGAGTTTGAATTTTTCTACTGCCTTTTCCAGGTTGCCTCTTCGAATATCGTCTACACCACTGTTAAACAGATCCGCATAATATTTCTCTTTGTAAAATGCGACATCTTTCTCGTGGGCTTTCGAAATTTCCAGGCACTTGTTAAATGCATCGTTCATGTCACGGTACATGCCTTTGTTGCCATAGGCCTGGCCCAGCACAAAATAGGCTTCTGCATTTTTGGGATTTTGGGCAAGTGCCAATTGGCTCATTTCAATGGCTTTGTCGTAATTGCTCTGCTGCATGTACACTTTTGCAGAAGTGACATAGGTGTCGCACTGGGTAAATAGGAGCAAACAGATCATTCCTAATCCCAGCAAGCCAAAGAGACTTCTTTTTCCCATTTTTTAGTTCCTCCAAACGTTTATATCGGGTTAAATGTGAAATTGTTAAACTATGCAATCTACAATTTTTTTGAGAGACTGTCAAGTTTTTTCTATCGAATTCTGTAATTCATTCTCATTGCGGATGGTGGTTCGTAATAATTGCGTTGT
>Ga0207433_10000750_pt1 | contig 73497 bp, 64 predicted proteins | sample YelNatPaOPGAMG01_FD_187559 | JGI IMG/M metagenome (GOLD analysis project Ga0207433, IMG submission 187559) | Hot spring thermophilic microbial communities from Obsidian Pool, Yellowstone National Park, USA - OP-RAMG-01 (SPAdes) (version 3) | ecosystem: Environmental > Aquatic > Thermal springs...
ACGTCTTGTAAACTTAAGCTTGTGGTTTAATTCTCTTATTTGACCAGTCAATTGGGCTTAAGCTTTATTTGGGGGTTCTCTCCTTATCTATGGTGAAACCATGTCCAAAGTTGTTAGATTTATTAGGGAGAGAAACCCATTTATCCTAATTGTTTATGGTGCTTAATATATTTTCATTCATATTCTTCGAGAGCTGCCTCAGATATTTTAAGCTTCATAATATGTAGGAGTCATACATCTATTCTATCATGGTTTAGATCCTTATGTTTTCTATTTCCTGATGAATGTATTCGTAGGAATGCTAAAGTCTTACTTGTTGATGATACTGATTAGATAGGTTCTAGAGAGAGGGTGTTGTATATTGCCTTCAAGCCCTACTTGAGGAGGATCGTATGCATGATGACTTTTGATGTTGCTAACATACTAACATCAATAGTATTCATTAAGAAGATTAGGGCTATATGTGGCTCAAAAATAATTATATTGACTGACGGTGCTCCTTATTATAGGGCTTCATGTAGGATTCTCAATCTAAGGCATGGGGTATATAGTCTTGAAGTTAGGAATTTAATGGAGAGGATAATAGAATACGTTAAGGATAGAACTAGGCTATTCGATAACTACATACCATGCATTAATGATGGATGCGATGAGGAGCATGCGGAAATGCTTCTAAAATCAATAATGATAATGCTGAACGAAACATGGATAAATAAAAGAGTTAAAGCAAAGAATTCATAGAAAATACAATACCAATAATAGAGGTGATAAAACATGCTTAAGTTTACAAGACGCTTCAAAAGCTAGAAAATTTTATTAAGGACTTTATACTTTTCATTGTATGCAGTCACAGCTTAGAATTTTCGATGTGGTTAAAGATGTTTGTAGAAATAGAATAGGTAAGGTTCCACCACTTTTCTGCGAGTATCATGTACTTAAGACTTTACTTCTACTCCGATTAAAGCCTGCTAGTAGGGAGTTATTGATGAGGGAATTGCGTATTGGCGAATCTTCTGTACGAACATTAATTAATAGGTTGAAGAGGTATGGATTGATATCTACATGTAGGAGAAACGGTTGCTCATTAACAGAGGATGGATGGCAGTCGGTTAATGAGTTTAGAAAAATTGTGCCAAGGATTGTTTCTAATATTAACTTAAGGAGGTTACGTTTAGGCTATTTCAATGCAGGAGCATTAATAAAGGATTTTCCAGTTCATGGTAGAATGAAAATTATAATTTGGATTAGAGATCTTATAATTCGAAATGGGGGTGATGCAGCCCTTATTCTACAGGCAACAGTAAATGGTGTTATTGTTCCTCCAGTAGGGGTTGATGATTGGGCCTATGAGGATTTAGGGAGGATTAAAGAGGTTTTAAAGCCAGATCAGAATGATTTAATCATTATATCCTTTGCTCAAACACAGCATGATGCTGAGAAGGCATTGTTTACAACATTAATGAATATTTTAAATATGCGGATTAAAGAAAATTACTTCTCCAATAATTTTATTGAGTAATATTTAGAGATTTAAAATAACACTTGTTTCACTTTACTATTAGGATAATGTCTTAAAGAATTTATATTATGAAATCCATAAATTCATAATAGCTTCTAAACCTAAACTATGCTTTAAATTTCAAAGTATTTAAGTTCTTCACGTTTATACCTCATACATGAATACTGTATTGCTAAGCAGTGATTTTCATATTCTTAATCACTATTGAACATAGTATTGCAAACTAAAATCATTAAATATATTTTCAATTTAAGAAAACTAATATAGAAAAGCTTTAAAGTATTAAAATAACTTAGCATATTGTATTTAACTTCTTAAGTTACCATGTCTTTTAGGATTTTAACGAAACGTTTAAATATCACAGTGTTATAAGGCTTCATGGAAATAATTCAAATAGCTGGGTTTTTAGGATCTGGAAAAACAACAGCAATATTGTCTATTACCAAGAGGCTAATGGAGAAGGGATATAAGGTTTCAATAATTGTAAATGAGATTGGGGATATAGCAATTGATGGTAAGGTCATGGAGGTATCGGGTATTAAAGTTAAGGAGGTTCTTGGAGGATGTATTTGCTGTGAGTTAGCTATTAATCTATCTCAGACAATAAAGATTATTAGGGATGAGTATAAGCCGGATATAGCAATAATAGAGCCAACAGGCTTAGCTTCACCAAGCCAAATAAGGGAATCTATAAATATGCTTAATAGAGTAAACTTTAAACCCATAATTACACTGGTGGATATACAGTTAATGGATGAATTCCTAAATGATGAACAAATAAGAGGGATAATTACAAGACAGATAAAAGATGCTGACGTGCTAGCTATTAATAAGATAGATGTGGTTGAAGATAAACTATTGCTAAAATATGAACAAATACTTAAATCTCTAAATCCCTCAGCGAAACTAGTTAAAATATCAGCGCTTAAGAATATTGGTATTGATGAATTGATTACAGTCTTAGGTGTATAGAATGAATGAAGACCATCATAATTTCAGATTTCTCGGGCAAACCATTAAGATTACATTTAAAAATAGAGTAGGTAAATCCATGCTGGAAAAAATGCTTTTAAAAATTATAGATAAAATAAATAGAATATATGATTTTGCAAGATTAAAACTGATCTTTAAATGTGAAAACGGATATATAAAAGCAGACTCAATAACCATAGCTGGAAAAAATCAATTCAATATCGAGTCTAATCTTAGTGACGAAGTTAAGAGTGGAGAACTTACATTCAGCATTGTTATAAAGAGAAACGCCGACAATAACCATTCTAAGCATTCCTCAAATACTGATAATTATATAAGAAAGATTATCGAAGAAACGCTATACCACTATGGCTTATCTAATACTTAAACCATAACGCAGGCTAATATATTTAGCTTAATTACAAAGGGTAGTTTAATTAGCAAATCATAGAAACTTTCATACATAAGAGAATAGCTTGACAGTATCAATTTTGAAATAGTAAAGTATATTAAGGAATATAGCTAATAGGATAAGGTTTAGTTAATGGTGTGTATAGGTGGCTTCTAATAGGAAGTATGTATATATGTTTGAGGAGGGGGATTGGAGAGATAAGAAGCTGCTGGGTGGGAAGGGGGCTGGATTAGCTCAGATGACCCAGCTTGGGCTTCCAGTACCTGCAGGCTTTATAATAACCACGGAGGCATGTAGAGATTTCTACAAGCCAGTAAAGGAGGAGATAGACGTTCTTGTTAAGGAGCTGGAGAGGAATCCTACACCTTCTACTAGGGATAGAATTATTTCTGAGATATGGGGGATAATAGATTCATTAAGTTTACCTGAAGGAGTTATGGAGCAGACTAGGGAATGTATGGCTAAGCTTGAGGAGAAGATAGGTAGGAAGTTTGGTGATCCTAATAACCCACTACTCGTATCTGTTAGGTCAGGTGCTCCTATATCAATGCCTGGCATGATGGATACAGTATTGAATCTAGGCTTAAACGATGAAGTGGTTAAGGGATTATCTAAGCTAACAGGTAATGAATGGTTTGCTTACGATGCCTATAGAAGATTCCTACAGATGTTTGGCAAGATTGTGCTAGGAATTAATGAAAAGTTGTTTAATGATCGTTTAGATGAGGTTAAGAGGAAGTATAATGTTAAGTATGAGGTTGAACTACCTATAGATGGGGTTAAGGAGGTTGTTGAAGAGTTTAAGGAGGTTATTAAGAGGGAGAAGAGAGAGTTCCCCCAAGATCCTTGGGAGCAGCTGAAGCTAGCTATATCCGCTGTTTTCAGGTCATGGATGAATCCTAGAGCTATATATTATAGAATGGCTAATAAGGTAACACCTGAAGTAGCTGATAGTACAGCTGTAAATATTGTTGCTATGGTTTTCGGTAATGTAGGATGGAATAGTGGTACTGGTGTAGTTTTTACGAGGGATGTAGCTACAGGTGAAAATAGGCTTTACGGCGAGTTTCTACCTAATGCTCAGGGGGAGGATGTTGTTGCAGGTGTTAGAACACCATACCCAATAGAGAAGCTTAAAGACATTTCCCCACACGTATACGATGAGCTTTACAAAGCAGCTAAATCCCTAGAAAGGATAAATAAGGAAGTTCAAGATGTGGAGTTCACTGTTGAAAATGGGAAACTATACCTACTCCAAACAAGAGCTGGGAAAATGACTCCTCTAGCCAGGGTTAAGACAGCTGTAGATATGGTTAAGGAGGGAATTATTAGCTTAGAGGAGGCTATAATAAAGGTTGAGCCTCAACACATAATCTCACTCCTCCATCCTAGAATAGATCCTAAAGCAAAGGTGAATCCCATAGCTAATGGTCTTCCAGCATCTCCAGGCGCAGTTTCAGGACAGGTAGTGTTTGACCCTGATACTGCTGTTGAGTGGGCTAGAAACGGGAGAAAGGTAATTCTAGTTAGAGTAGAGACGAAGCCTGATGATGTTCATGGATTCTATGCTTCAGTAGGAATATTAACGGCAAGAGGGGGGATGACGTCACATGCAGCTGTAGTTGCTAGAGCAATAGGTAAAACATCTGTTGTAGGAGCTGAAAGCATAAAGATAGATTACGATAACAGAATGTTTACAGTTAACAACTTCACCGTTAAGGAGGGTGACTGGATAACAATAGATGGATCAACTGGAAACATCTATATAGGTAAAGTACCTACAGTAGAGCCTGAAATAATTCCTGAGCTTAACGAGCTTCTCTCCTGGGCTGATAAAATAAGAAGACTAGGAGTAAAAACAAACGCTGACCTACCTGAAGATGCTGGAATAGCTAGGAAATTCGGCGCTGAGGGAATAGGGCTGCTTAGAATTGAGAGAATGTTTAGAAGAATGGAGAGGCTTGAAGCTCTTAGAGCAGTTATCCTAGCTGAAAGCAGAGATGAAAGAATTAAATATTTGGAAAAGCTATACCAAATGATTAAGCCAGATTTTAAACAGATACTTGAAGTAATGGATGGGCTACCCGTAATCATTAGGCTGATAGATCCACCACTCCACGAATTCCTACCAGCACCGGAGGAGATACTGGAGCAAATATATGAGGGCAGGCTAAGAGGGGAGGCTAAAGATACATTGGAAAAGCTTGAACAGCTATATAGAAGAGTTAAAGCTTTAAGGGAGGCTAACCCAATGATGGGGCATAGAGGAGTTAGAGTAGGAGTTACATTTCCTGAAATATACTACTATCTAAGTAAAGCAATGATTGAGGCAGCTACCGAGCTAGTATTGGAGGGTAAGAATCCAAAGCTTGAAATAATGATTCCGAACGTAAGCGATGTTAACGAGATTAGATTCGTTAAATCCAAAGCAATAATTCCAGCCTTAAACGATGCTGAAGCCAAGTATGGGGTTAAAATACCTGTAAAGATAGGGACAATGATTGAAACTGTAAGATCATGCTTAACAGCTGACGAAATAGCTAGAGAAGCTGACTTCTTCAGCTTCGGCACAAACGACTTAACACAAGCAGCATTCAGCTTCAGCAGGGACGATGCGGAAAATAAATTCATGCCGCAATACCTGGAGCTAAACATACTCCCATCAAACCCCTTCGAAACACTAGATGAAAAGGGAGTTGTTAAACTTATTGAGACATGTGTAAAGCTAGGGAGAAATGCAAATCCAAACTTAGAGATAGGAATATGTGGTGAACATGGCGGAGACCCAAGATCAATAGAGTACTGCCATAAACTAGGATTAGACTACGTTAGTGCATCACCGTTCAGAGTAGTAGTAGCTAGACTAGCAGCAGCTCACGCAGCTGTTAAAGAAAGAGTGAAAAGCGATCTGGATTAAAATCCCTTCACTAACAATATTAACAAATATTTTATAGCCTTAGACAGCAGTTCCAAATAGATAGATTTGAAAAATAATTTTATGGATGGCGGCGCGGACTATTGGATGATGCGGATAGCCTTGAGATGGAGAGGCTTCCCCCATAGATGAACTCAGGCTGGAACGGCTTGAGGATGTGGGGTGGGTTCGCCTGACTGGGTTGGAGGGTGACGTCAAGCCCCTATGAACCCGGACAAGACCTGTTGAAGACCAAGAGCTATGTAAGCCTATTAAGACTACGTAGCTCAGAAACCTAATACTACTTCAGAGTTTATATCTAAAACTTAATTAATGTATGAAGCTAGAAGCTTATTAAGTATGTTTTAATCAACTCCGTAAGCTCCCCTAGCTTATCTATAACATTCTCATCTTTAGCTCTCTCATCTAAATATTTCTCATCAAGTTTATTCTGGAAGATTTTAAGTAGAGCTAAGGCTTTATCCCTATCTTCAGTAGCGTTCCAGAACTTCCATCCAGCAAGATAAACTACTATAAGATCCTCTGGAGGATCTAAATATACATAATCTCCATCAACAACAAGTTTAACAGGCTTCTTCCTACGTGTATAAGTGGTTGCTACTATATCTATTGATTTCAACATTAAATCACCATAATCAATAAGATAGCCTCTTCCAATTCTTCTCCCAATATTTTCAAGAGTTCTTCTAAGTATTTCCTCCGATAATCCTTCAGCTATAACATCTACATCCATCGTCCTATAGGTTCTACCCGTATATACTTCAACAGCAAATCCTCCAGTAATAACTATCCTACCTAGACCTTGAGATTCAAGAAATGTATTTATTAAAGCTGAAAGCTTAAGAAATCTTGATGTTTCATCAGGCTCCCTAGCTAATTCATTTATTTTCAATCTAATAGAAAGTAGAAGATTCTCTACAGCTTTCTCCACTTTAGAACTCTTTCCTCCACACTCCATGAAACCTCACCAACATAATAGTTAAAGGCTATTACAGAGAGGAATGCTAATTTTAAAGAATCCTCTAGAGATCTTCTAGAGCTTCTCACTCTACTCCTTAAACCATATGTAAGTAGGAAAACCTCAGCTCTTTTAAGCCATAACTCCTTAACATCCCTCAATGTTAATACACTCAACAAAACCCCCTATAAGATCTTAACAATTCATAATATAAATTAGAAAGCAGCAAATACTCAACGAAAAATATGAGGGAATATGTAATTGAGGTTAAGGCATAATTCATTAATAATTCTCTTATTAATAATATAGGTATGGAGATGCAGGTGGAGGCTAATATGTATAGCATTAGAAAAGGATAATTATAATCCATAATTTAACCTTATCTTGAACAGCTACTACTATTTTATAAATGAAATATTTAAGTCTTTCCTTAGGTTGCTGGGATGCTAGGTTTACATGTAGTATTCCTCATAAAGCCTAGGGCTTAACTTAACAGTATCAGTCTACAAGATAGTTGCCTTTATTTTTTAGGTGGCCATACCCTATCGAAATATATGCTTTTACCATATGATGATATGGGTACTCCAATTATTACGTCAGCATCCATCAACTTTAATCTTTTAGCTGCAACCCCAACTGTAAACATTACTCTATTATCAACATTTAGGTTTGAAGCTGTTTTAACAGCTGAGCCTAGAGCAATTCCTAAATTTATTAAGTCATATATGCAGCTTGGTCCTGTAAATGCCCAATCAGTCTTCCTAACAACGTTTTCCTCAAAATCTTTACAGTCTCTATAGCCGCATCCACCACAGTTTAAATTATATCCTTTCCCACCCTTAAACCCTACTAGTAGAACAGCTTTAGAGTTTCTAACATTTAAAGCATCCCTCTCAAATCCAGGCATTACATCCTTAAGCTTCTCCATCTCACTTGCTAAAGTATTAATCTCCTCACCTGTAACTATAAGGGTTTGAAGCCTATCAATTCCTCTAGCTTTAGGAGCTGTCTTTACGGAAACAGCCATAATCTTTAATACCTGAAGTAAGCTATCATCTACAACCTGGTCAAAATTTACAATCGGCATAAAATCCTAAAAACTCTAATAACTTAAATCTTTCGGTAATTACTATGGGGAAAATATGCTATAGGTTAGGATTGCTAATAGCGAAAAGCTTATTCAGAGGATGCTTCAATTAGCAGCGAGAAACAGTAGGAGTTGAATAAATTAATGTCGTTAAGAACTTATGAGGATAAGTTTGAAATCACGTTTCAACCCCATGGTAGGAGAGGTACTTTTAGGATAGGTGTAAATCTGCTTGAAGCTGCTAAGGAGCTTGGAATTGATATATTATCGCTATGTGGCGGTAGGGGGTTATGTGGAAAGTGTAAGGTTAAGGTCTTAAGGGGCTATGAACATCTAAATCCATTAGAAGAGTTTGAAGTAAGGTCTTTAACTATAGAGGAGGTTAGAGAGGGATATAGGCTTGCATGCCTTGCATCAATCACAACACCCCACGAAATCATCATATACATTCCTGAGAGAAGTAGGGTAGGAAGGCAGAGACTTCAAACAGAAGGATTTGAAGTACCAGTAAAGCCTAATCCACTAGTTAAAAAATACTTTGTAGAGCTTCCCCCACCAACACTTAAAGATCCTAGACCGGATGATCTGAGGCTTCTCGACTCTCTACGTGAACAGCATGGAGTTGAAAACGTTGACATACACTACGAGTTACTAGCTGAGCTACCTATAATTCTTAGAGAGACAAAGTGGAGAGTTACAGCTACAGTATGGGGAAATACGGTAATATCCTTAGAGCCTGGAGATACTACAAGCAGATGTTTCGGCTTCGCCTGCGATATAGGAAGTACAAAGCTTGCAGGATTCCTAATGGATTTAAAAACTGGAAGAGTGGTTTCAGTAGCTGCAAGGATGAATCCGCAAATACAGTATGGGGAAGATATTATAAGCAGGATAACGCATGTACTACTTAAAGGATGGAGTGGATTAAACGATCTTCAGAAAGCTGTTGTTGAAGGTATTAACGAGATAATAGATGAATGCTGCCGGAAAGCAAATGTAAAGCCTGAGGAAATATATGAAACAGTATTTGTAGGCAATACTGCAATGATGATGTTCCTCCTTAAGATATGGCCTCAATACGTTGCATATTCACCATATCCACCTCCAAGATCAGCAGGTATAGATCTACCTAGTAGAACAGTAGGTATTAAAGCACATGCTAGAGCTAACCTCCACTATCTACCAACTATAGGTGGATTTGTCGGTGCAGACAATGTTGCAAACATGGTTGTAACGAAGCTTCCGGACTCAAGCGATATAGGTATGTGTATAGATATAGGCACTAATACGGAGATAGGTGTTGGGAATAGGGAGATGGGGGTATGGTATGATTCATGTGCTTCAGGACCTGCTTTCGAAGGCATGATGATTAAACACGGTATGAGAGCTGCGTCAGGATCAATAGAGAGAATATCAATAGATATAGGGTCCCTGGAGCCAGTATATAGGACAATAGATGATGAGCCGCCGATAGGTATATGTGGATCAGGGCTTATAGATGCATTAGCGGAAATGCTTAAATCCGGAATAATAGATACAAGTGGGAGATTTAATTCTGAATACTTAAAAATAAGTAAGCGTATTAGGCAAGGAGTAGATGGATTAGAGTATGTAGTAGCATACAAGGAGGAAACAAAAGGTAGGATAAATACAGATATAGTTATAACGCAGAGAGATGTTAGAGAGCTTCAGAAGGCAAAGGCAGCAATACATACTGGAGCATCATTAATAATGAGGAGACTAGGAATAACTGAAAACAATATTAAAACACTATACGTAGCTGGAGCATTTGGAAACTATATAGATCCCGAAAATGCTAGAACTATCGGTATGTATCCTGAAATACCTATAGAAAGAATAAAATTCATAGGGAACTCAGCAGGTACAGGAGCTAGAATGTGCTTAATATCAAAAGAAGAGAGAGAATATGCTGAATACATAGTAAAAAACAAAATTAAATACTTTGAGCTAGCAGCAGACCCTGAATTCCAAACAGAATTTATAAACTCAACATTTTTACCATATAGAGACTTAAGCAAATACCCTATAACAGCAGAATATCTACATAGACTTGGAAAAATCAAACAAGTTTAGAATAAGTAATACTATATATCACGCGCGATGAATTTAATAGTCAAGTTTAAATATTTGTTTATGGTTTAGGCTTTGGTGATGCTTATTGATGAAAAGATTGTTGTTACTGCTGCTCTCCCCTACTCGAATGGTGAGCTGCATTTAGGACATATTGTCTCAACATATCTTCCTGCAGACATATTTGTCAGATACTTAAGGCATAAGGGTGCTGATGTGGTTTTTGTATGTGGTGGGGATGATTACGGTACACCTATTCTTATACAGGCTGAAAAGGAGGGTAGGAGTCCTGAGGATTATGTTGAGTACTGGCATCAGCAACATATAAGGGATTTTAATGATGCCGGTATAAGTTTTAATCTATATTACAAAACCCACTCTAAGGAGAATATTGAGCTTACCCAGCATTTCTTTAAGACTCTATACGGGAAGGGATACATATATACTAGAGAGATTGAGCAGTACTATTGTGAATATGATGGTAAGTTTTTACCGGATCGATATGTTAGAGGTATATGTCCATTTTGCGGTGCTTCTGACCAGTATGGTGATGGATGTGAGAAATGTGGGAGAACCTATGAACCCATAGATCTTGTAGATCCACGATGTGCAATATGTGGTAAACAGCCACTAAGAAGAAGAAGTGTACACTACTTCCTTAGACTTTCAGCCTTCTCCAATAAATTAAGAGAATGGCTTGAATCTAATGGTAATCTACAAGTTGATGTTAAGAATTATGTTTTAAGCTGGATTGAAAATGGCTTAAAGGACTGGGATATTACTAGAGATATTAGGTGGGGGGTACCTATACCTCTTGAGGAGGCTAGGGGGAAGGTTCTTTATGGATGGTTTGACAATCATATAGGCTACATAGCATTTACATTAAGATACTTTGAGAATATAGGTATGGGTAAAGACTACGGTAGGGAGTTTTGGAATAAGGCTAAAATATATCACTTTATAGGTAAAGACATTGTCTACCACCACTACCTCTTCCTACCAGCTATGAGAATGGGGGAGGGAAGCTTTAAGCTACCGGACTACATACCTACAAGAGGACATCTACTACTTCAAGGACATAAATTCTCTAAAAGTAGGGGATGGTATGTAGGCTTAAGAGAATTCCTCAATCTATTCCCAGCGGACTATCTTAGATTCTACCTAGCCCTAATAACACCATACTCCCAGGCTGATGTAAACTTTGACTGGGATGAGTTTCAATCTAAAATAAATAGTGAACTCATAAATAACATCGGCAACTTCATACATAGAACACTAACATTTACGTGGAGGAGCTTTAACGGTAGGGTTCCTAAGCCAGGCAGCTATGATGAGCTGGATGGTGAAATGCTAATAAAGATTAAAGATCTTGAAGTGGACTTAACGAAGCTTATGGATAGTTTAGAGTTTGATAAAGCATTAAGGAGGATAATTGAGTTCTCATCGTTTTGCAACCAATACTTCCAGAGGAAGAAGCCGTGGAAAACAATAGATCCTAACTGTATATATCTAAGCATAAACGCTACTAGAACATTAGCTATAGTTCTAGATCCATTTATCCCATTCTCAATGAGGAAGCTATGGAGCATGCTTAACATGCCGGGAAATATACATAATGAATACTGGAGTACAGCATTCAAACTGGAGGTTAAGGAGGAACATGAGATAAGTAAACCACAGCCACTATTTAGAAGAATTGGAGATGATGAGATTAAGGCTCAGAAAGAGAAACTTAAAACAATTGAAGATAAAAACCAGCTATAAAGTTAAACCATCCTACCTCAGTATGGCAGCCTAGGATGTTAGATATAATATGTTAAGCTGTTCTAACAAGCCCTATAAACTTAGTTGACACTCTCCACGGCTGAATCCGGGAGATTCTTGCTTCTAGGTTGTTCATTGGTTGGTTGTTCATCACCCTTCTAGGCTTCCACCTCATCCCGTTCCATCTTAGAAGCATGGAGTGTTTCACCACCCGTTAACGCCGCCTCCGTGGAGGTAGCCTATGTTTAGGACTCCTACGGCATCCCTATTCGCCTCTAATCCACAACAGAGGCATTTGAAGAGTCTTCCTCTTGTTGTTATGTCTTCAGAGTGGCGGAGTGGGCATTTGCTCGATGTCTTGTATTCGCTTTTCTCCTCAACTTCTATGCTGTATTCCTCAGCTTTCTCCTTGAACCTCCTAACAATGTAGTTGAAGCTCCAGAAGTTGTTTATCATGGCGTTTGCTTCACCGTTATTGCGGCTTTTGCTCTTATATTCTTCAATCTTCCAAGAACTATTTTTGAAATGTTGAGCTGATAGGCATCTTCAACTATTGTTTTTATCATGGCGTTCACAGCGTGCTTAAACCTTCTCTGGCGCTTTCTGTATAGTTTCCTAGGCTTTCTGGATTTTTAGCCTTGTTTACTCTTGCTAGTCTGCTTTGTTCTTTTGCTATCTGCCTTGTCCAGTACCACTAGTCCGCTAAGACTTTTCTGCCTGAGAAGGCTATGGGCTGCTTTAAGCCTTCAAACCATAATGTGGCGTGGTTTACAACGCCTAGGTCTATGTAGAGGGGCTTACTGCCTCCTTTAGGCGGAGGCTTCTCAACCTTAACTGTCATAAAGCCCCTCCACACCTCATCCACCTCATCGTAGACTATCTCAAGTCTTCCCTGCTTGCCAATCCACCTCAGCATACCCTTATACCTAAGCCTAAGCCCTTTAGGAAGGTATAGGTATTCATCATCGATCCTATAGCAGTCGTTTCTAGCAATTATTCTCAGCTCTCTTTCACCATTTCTCTTCCAGTATTTGGGCATTGAGATCCTTGTTATGTGTTTTGGAAGTCTTCCCTTAAGCCTCTTTAGCGTTAGGAAGCTTCTCCAAGCCTCATTGTTCTTGTTTATGATTTGCTGGGCTGTTGCTGAGCCTATTAGAGGAGCGTATTTTTCATAGAGGTGTTTAGGATACTGCTTGAAATGCTTGTAGTGTATGTATGTCTGCCTCCTTTCAAAGTTCACCTCATTGTATAGCTTAGCGCAGTTGTCCGTGAGCTCCCATAAGGTGGGGCAGTCTTCAACTATGAACGTGTTGGCTCTCTCCACTTCAAACGCCCTTCTGGGCTTCAATGTATTTTTCAATGGTCTCTTTAGAGACGGTGCCTATCGTTGAAGTATAGTAGCTGTGTGTCCATAGGGATGGTGGCCTAAGCAGTTCTGGGAGCTCCCTTCTAAGGATGTTTGAGCTTCTACCCTTAATCCTCTTCACAATCTTGTGTACTGGTATTGTTGGATAGGCTGATACGAACAGGTGGATGTGGTCTGGATTTATGGCAAGTTCAAGAGCCTTAACCCCCAGCTCATCAGCAACCTGATGAATTATCTGCTTAATCCTCTCCTTAACCTCCCCCACCAGGACAGGCTTCCTCCTCTTCGGACACCAGACCAAGTGATACTGGATCAGAAGGAGCTTGCTCCTTGAACGTTGATAGGCTTCCACAAGCCTACATAAATTGTCACTATACTTAAGCTTATCGACATCCCACGGTTAAAACCGTAGGCTTTCTTGCCGACTTTTGGTAATGTTTACAGCTTAATCCTCAACAACTCATAACTATCAGCATAAGTTAGGGACAGCGTTAAGGCTTCCATTCCATATTGTATAGTGAATTTATAAGATTAAAGCTAAGCAGTAAAGCTTCATTCAACAGGGTTGAGGAGTGGAGCTAGCTTAAACTATGTGGTGTTAAGTATCTGGGAGTTAAGGATTAGTTTTGGTTAATATTCTATTGTGATTATTAGTGCTGCTTGTTTTCAACTATTTTAAATTCCGTATTTACAAATATTCTCTCCTTTTCTAGGAAGTTCAATGTCTCCCTCCTTAAGGATTTCTCAAGAGATTCAGGGGGGTGAACTCCACATATGTTATTTCTTTTAATTAATGTTTTTATGAATGCTACAGTACATATTGCTGTTGGATAGGCTATGTAGCTTGATCCTGGAAGTATTTCATTTATTTGTGTTTGGCTTGGGAAAATCACATAGGACCTCATAAGCGCCTTCTCCCCTCTTACTTTTCCATAGTTATCTACGAATAACGCGAAGTAACCCTCCTCAATAACTCCGTCCTCAACTAGCTTTACTACTTCACTTGGTAGTGGAGTATCTGGAAGTATGGAGTACATGAACTTCTTGGGGGAAATCTTCCTTCCCTTGTAGGAGATGGGTTTATCGTCAAATATCCCTATTCTATACAGTGTTCTTAAAACCTCTATGTCACTACCAGCAGCTTTAACATCTAGATTTTTAATTTTTAGAAAGTAGGGTATTGTATATACTTCATCGCTTGAAATAAGATAGGTATTCATTCTGCCGAAGGGCTCCGGAAACTCGTATGGCTCAATTTCGCTGAAAGGCTCTTTAAACATGAATTTCCCATTACGATAAATTAAGCTTTTAGAAGCTACATTAAACATTTCTGCTTTAGACCATGGAAGAACAAATTCACTCCCCCTCTGCTCCTCTAAAGTCTTAATTGATACTGTTTCAACTCTATCAAGCTCCTCAGAGTTCTCCCTAGCTAGTAGGTTTGTTAATCCAGGTGATGCTCCAGCATTTATTAAGGCGAATAGATTATTCTTCTCAAACCTATGGTTAAGATGAATCTGCTCAGCTATTCTAGATCTTCCCCCAAAACATGCAAGATCTATATAGTTTACTCCAGCTTTTAACGCTATATCCATTACCTTAATGTTTAAGGGATACTCTTTATCACCAATACTGTGTGAAGTAGGTAATGCATTTACAACTAAATCATAGCTTCTCACTTCACTATAGATATCATCTCTTAAAACATCATATTCCTTTACAATAAATCCTTCCTCATCCCCCATTAAGAAAACCTTAATTCTCTTCACATTTCTATCTATACATAATACTTCATCTGCTATTTCCCTACTTCTCAATATACGTGCAATAGTAGAGCCAACAGCACCACATCCTAGAATCGCTATCCTCATACAGATCACCAGTACATTTAAACATTTATCCCCATTATAACCTATTAGGAAACCACTATATATGGATTGCTACCTTTAATAGTCTTATAAATATTTTAGGAATATATTATTCCAGAACCATGTAGACATTGATGTTTAAATATTTCCTAATTTGTATTTTAATTTAATAAATGTAGAGGACTGAATGGATATTAGCAATATAGTAGCTCTATTAAGATTTATAATTCCCCTAGATACTTTACAGCTATGGAGTTTAAAATAATTAAGGATTTAGGTATAGATCTAAGTAGAGATCTACATGTAGTAATACTTACTGGAGCAGGTATTTCTGCTGAAAGCGGTGTTCCAGTATTTAGAGGGAGGGGATCTATGTGGGGAAATCCTACTGCAAGAAGGCTTGCCTCATATGCCTATCCGCCCTGGAATAATAGGGGTACATGGGAGTTTTATGAGTGGAGGAGGCAGCTTGTTGCTAAGTGTAGCCCTAATGCTGCTCACTATACCATTGTGGAAATGGAGTCCTTCTTTAATAGTTTTTGCCTAATAACTCAGAATGTAGATGGGCTTCATAGACGTGCTGGAAGTAGAAATATAGTTGAGCTTCATGGAAACATGTGGATGGGAAGATGCTTGAAAGATGGGGAAATCGTTGAGCTACCTGAAACTCCATTAAAATCTATTCCTCCACTTCACTCATGCGGGGAGGCTTTAAGACCACATGTAGTTCAGTTCGGAGAGCCTGTTCTGGATTTTGATAGGGCATTAAGGGAAGCCATGATGGCTAACCTATTCTTCGTTATAGGTACTTCAGGCGTTGTTTCCCCAGCACGTGACCTACCCTTAATAGCGTTAAGGATGAGGGCTAAAGTTATAGAAATTAATCCTGAAGAAACAGTTTTAACACCATACGTAACAGTATCGATAAGAGGTAAAGCTGCTGAAGTACTTCCAAGGATTTGGATGGAGATTCTAAAGTTAGCTAAGTGAATGGATAGAATATTAGCAAGGCTGAAGTCAGGTTTAACTTCCATCTATTATCTGAGAGTCTTTAGGATTAGTTAACATTGCTTTACAAGTATGCTGTAAACCCATATTTATAGGTGTTTAGCTACTTGAAGGTTTTATAGTTGTCTAAGTCTTTGAAAAGCCATGAGAAGTCAGGATAGCCTACTCTTCCATCAACTCTTTCAGCTAGTGCTTGAGCAATTATAGGTAATGCTATGGTTGCATCACAGTAGCATTGAATATTTCTACCTTCCTTAGCCTCCTTACCCCAGCTTACAGCTTCCTCAAAGGTAGCGCCTGAAAGCCCTCCCCAGTGGGGTGCATCTGTTGTTATTTGAATAGCGTATTTATGTGGATACTCTAGTTTACCTTCTTTAACTATGCCTACAGCTGCTGTTAGTAGCTGTGCAAAGTCTTTAGGTACTCCACCACCAATATATATTACACCTGTTTTACTGCTTCTTAACCCTATTTCAGTCAGCTCATCGAAATCCTTCATCTGATCAACAACAACATTTCTTCCATCAATCCTCCTACTTAATACTGCTGCTACACCATACTCGCTATCTACAAGAGCTGGGCTGAATACAGGTACTCTATGCTTATAGGCTGTAGCCAGTATGGAGTCTATATTCTTCTCAAGTAGGAATTTGCCGAAAAGCATACAGAACTCTCTAGATGAGTATGGATAGTTATCCTTTAAAGTATTTATGAACTCTCTTATAAGCTCAGTTATCTCCCTATACTTCAATCCATCAGTAAAAACATCATAATATCTAAAAACACCAGATTTAAACAGTTCTTCATCATCTATAAGCCAGTGTCCCTGATAATATCCATGAAGCGAATCTTGTATATCCTCAGATATATTAGCACCTGTGGAGATAAGAACATCTATGTATCTTCTCTCTATTAGCCACTTAACGATTTTCCACTGACCTGTAGTACTCATAGATCCAGCTAAGCCCATTATAATTGTTAAATCCCCACTTCTAAGCATATCAATCCAGACCTCAACAGCCTCCCCAAGTTTTCTACCTTGAAAACCAGTCATAGACATTTCATATAGTAATTGAGAAATAGTTTTAGGAGTTTTAACTTCAATAGCTTTCAGCCTTCTTGTAAGATATGGGTTTTCACCCTCATCAATACAGGACTTCATAGCAATTACTTATTAGAAAACTTAAAAACTTATCTACTAATTTGGTGAGCCACTTAACCCATTTTCAAGCAGCTGTTTTAGAAACTTATGGAGCTTATATATGCTTTAGAAGTTCTCCTAGACTTAAAGCCTACTACATACCAACTTAACCGCCATGTAGGGAATGTTAAAATTAAATAGCTAGGTAATTAGCTGTGATCTATGATGGAGTGATGATTACAAATAGGTTTAGCTTTAGAGTTGTTCTTAAGTTGGAGGGAAAAGTTTATTAACCTATTCTTCTCCGATAGAAATTGGTGTTTATCAAAGTTGCCAGCATCCATGCTGGTAGCGTATAATAATGAGTTGAAAACCATTTTAATATTAGGCTATCTCTTTAACGGTGATCTATAAATTGGAGTATGATGTAGAGCTAATAAATATTACTAAGAAATACGGTAATACTCCAGTTCTCTCCAATATATCTTTAAGTGTAAGAAATAATGAGTTTTTCTCTATTCTTGGACCTAGCGGCTCAGGGAAAACAACTATTCTTAGAATAATTGCTGGGTTAGTGAGGCCTGATGATGGAGTAGTGAAGATAAAGGGTGTTGATGTAACTTCTCTACCACCATATAGGAGAAGGGTTGGAATGATTTTCCAGCATTTAGCTCTATTCCCCCACCTAACAGTTTTTGAGAATATAGCTTACAGCTTAAGAATTATGAAGATGCCTGAAAACGAGGTTAGGGGGAGAGTAAGAGAATACTTAGAAATTGTAAATCTACCATGTGAAGTATATGCTGGTAGGAAAATTAATCAGTTAAGCGGGGGACAGCAGCAGAGAGTTGCTATAGCGAGAGCATTGGTTATGGAGCCTAAAGTCCTACTGCTTGATGAGCCTCTAGGATCTCTAGATTTTAAGTTGAGGCAACATATGATGCTTGAACTTAAAAAACTTCAGAGAACTGTAGGAACAACATTTATCTACGTTACCCACGATCAGGAGGAGGCTTTAATAATGTCTGATAGGATAGCTGTGTTAAACAATGGAAGAATAGAGCAGATTGGAAGCCCATCTGAAATCTATGGAAAGCCTAAAAACAGGTTTGTAGCTTCATTTATAGGGGAGGCAAACTTTATTACTGGTAAGCTTATTGATGATGAAGTGTTTGTAAGCAGCTTCGGGTATGTAAAAATACCTAAAGTAAACACGGTTTTAAACGGTAGAGCAGTATTATCTATTAGACCTGAAAGAATAAGGGTTGGATTAAGTCTTGAGGGATTAGATAACATATATAAGGGGGAGGTTGAGGAGAAAATATATACTGGTAGCTACGTATATGTTAAGGTAAAGGTTTCAGCAGATACATGTATAAAATGCTTAGTTCCAGTTACAGATGTTGAAAATCTAGGGCTTGATGAGGGAATGAATGTAGCTATAGGATGGAATAAGCAGGATATAATTGGGATTTTTGAAGATTGAAATGGGGATTTTAAAACATACATGGATTCGTAAAGCTTCACTATATATCTTAATTCCATCCCTATCCTTCTTAGCAATCTTCTTCTATACTCCATTTATAATAGTTCTCCTATATAGTATTGGGGTTATAGGACGTGATGGAGTTATTAGTCTAAACCCTACATTTAACTACTTTATTGAGGCTTTAAACCCACTATATCTAAGAGTAATTCTAAACAGTCTATATCTAGCTGCATTAACGACGATTTCATGTCTAATTATAGCATATCCTGCAGCCTACTATATTGCGTTAAAAACATCGTATAGATTAAGAAGCTTACTGATAGTTGCAGTTGTACTTCCATACTGGATTAGCTTTCTACTTAGAACATATGCGCTTATGACTATACTTTCATCTTTAAACATGCTTTTCACATATCAAGCAGTAATGATCGGAATGATCTATGACTATCTCCCATTTATGATTCTTCCACTCTACGTAAATCTTGAGAAGCTCGATAAATCCCTTCTAGAAGCTTCATACACGCTTGGAGCTAGCCCTATTAAAACATTCTTTAAAGTAACTTTACCACTATCGATACAGGGAATTGTTGCTGGATGTATTTTAGTATTTGTTCCAGCAACTGGGGAATTCATAGTTCCCTACATGCTTGGAGGCATATCAGTAACTACGATAGGAACATTAACTTGGGATTTATTTCTTAAATTTCATAACTGGTGGAGGGGGGCTGCACTCTCAATAATATACATATTCATAGTGCTTGCAATACTAATAGTATATGTTAGGAAGATAGGTGGGGTGGAGTTATGAGTATAATCGATAAGTTAATGAAAATCCATACCTTATCAATACTCCTATTCCTCTACTTCCCCATAGCTATTGTGGTTTTATCATCGTTTAACGAGTATAGAGAATTTACAAGCTTTAAATTCACTACGAAATGGTATGAATCCCTAATTCAAAACAGTACTGTATGGAAAGCATTTAACAACAGCTTATCAGTAGCTATGCTATGCGCATTAATATCTGTTGTTTTAGGCTTTCTATCTGCCTACGGATTGTTAAGAGCCAGCACAGCCTTTAAATCAAGTATAGAACCTGTTCTCTACATACCTATAATCATACCTGAAATAACTGAGGCATTATCACTACTTCTATTCTACAATTTCCTCTCATTCCCACTAGGATTTTTCTCCGTATTGATAGGCCATATTGCATTCAGCATATCTTTCGTATTTGTAGTTTCTAAAGCTAGACTGGCGGGATTTGATAGATCTCTTGAGGAGGCATCTATGACTCTAGGAGCTAACCAAATCCAAACATTCATTAAGATAACTCTACCACTCTCAGCACCTGGAATAGCTGCAAGCACACTTCTAGCCTTCACCCTTTCATGGGATGACTTTATAAAAACAGTTTTCACTACAGGACCCGGATTCCAAACCATACCTCTAGTAATATGGTCTCAATCAGCTAGGGGGGGAGTAAGCCCTGAGCTTAATGCATTAACAAGCCTAATGCTAATAATATCAATAACCCTATCATACCTATACGTAAAAATGATGAGGAAATAACATTAATTATTATCTATACAAACTCTATTTAGCTATTCAAATATGCATTAAATAATCAGTAAAGGGAAATTACAATCTACAGAATTAGCTTGTGGCTTAATTTCGAAATTTGCAATTTCATCTATGCAGTAGAGTGGAAAACTTAGCATTTACTCCCAAATTAAAATGAAAAGTAGCATCAAGAATTAAGCCGCAAAGCTCAGAATTTAAAACTATAGTTGTTACTTCCTTTATTTAGCTGGAGAATTAAAGACTCAGTAATTAGCAGTAAAGTATTATGGTTGAAAATTAAGGACTCGTTCACGTAGATGTATTTTAAGTCTTAACATTAAGCCAAATAATAAGATTGTTAACATCCAGATTACCGCTAAGTTAAGCTTAAGTTTGCGAATCTACCATACTTAGCAGTATCTACTCCTCAATATGAAAAGTTTATATACTTCTAGTATAGGCTATAGTTGTGAGTAATAGGGTTAATAGAAGAGGTTTTCTTAAAATAGCTATTACAGGAGCTGTAGGTATTGCTTTAGGTTACGGTGCTGGATGGCTTATAGGATCATCAGCGAACCAAGCGAAAATAATGGAGTTAATGAGGGAGGTTGAGGAGTTAAAGAGTTTAAAGATTAAGCCTACCCATGAGGGGGGAATCAACATTTATAACTGGTCATACTACATAAATGAGGCTCTTCTAGATGTTTTCGCGGAGAAAACTGGAATATCTAGAGGGAGGATAGTATATGATGTTTTTGAGGATCCTGCTGAGCCTATAGCAAAGCTGGAGGCTGGGAGGAGTGGTTACGATGTAGTTATCCTGCCTGATTACTGTGCATACTACGCTATTAGAAGAAATTTATTAAGGGAGATAGATTTAAGCTTAATTCCTAACTTTAAGTTCGTGGATGAAGAGTTTAGAAATCCACCCTTTGATCCTGGGAATAGGTACAGTATAACTTATATGTGGGGAACAACAGGATTTGCGTGGAGGAATGATTTGGTTCCTGAAGGTGTAACAAGCCTAAGACAAATCTTCGATCCTAATATGGGATTTCTTGAAAAGTATAAGAGGAAGATAACGATGCTTGAAGAGGCTTTAGAAGTTGTGGTTTCATGCAAGGTATTTCTCGGAAGAAGCATTGATGATTGGAGTGATAAAACTCTAGAGGAGGTTAAGGAGGTTCTTAAAAGACAGAAGCAATATATAGCAGCTTATGCTGGGACAAGCGTATACTATGAGGGACTTTCAAGCGGCGCTATTTATGTTGCTCATTCATATAATGGAGATATAATACGTTTATGGAGTGATAGACCGGAAACTAAGGGTAGGGTAGGGTATGGAGTTCCGGAGGAGGGGGGAACTAAATGGACTGATAACTTCTGCATACCAAGGGATTCACAGCACCCAGTTGCAGCACATGAGTTCATAAACTTCCTCCTCGACCCCGTAGTTGAAGCCGTAAACTCAGCCTATATAGGATATGCAAATCCAGTATCAGCATCAAAACCCTTCATTCCTGAAGATATTTTAAATGAGCCGGCAATATATCCGCCAAGTGAGGCTATGGGGAAGCTATGGTTTCTCCCAATGCTAAAAGAGGAGGAAAAGCGGAAACTCGACTCTCTATGGGAGGAGGTTAAAATTTCATAGCTAACCATTAATATAAATATTGTTAATCCTCCTTAAACCCCAAGCTACAGTAGTATTTTAGAGTATTAGATCTTTACCTCCCTCACCGTATCTAGGAGAAGTTCAACTTCATGAATGGTGTTGTAGAAGTGTGGTGATACTCTTATAACCCCCGGTCTTGACGATACTTCAATCCCTCTCTTACTTAAGAGACTCCTAATTAAATCATGTTTTTCAGCTTTAAAAACAACTATTCCAGCCTTACTACTACGTGGAGTTATAACTTCATAGTTTAAATCTACTAATCCATCTATTAACTTATCTATAAGCTTCTCCGTATATAAATATTTCCTCGGCATTTCATGTTTTAATGCAAACTCCAACGCTGCCTTACCGCCGTAAAGCGATATCTCAGACCATGTCCCCATCTCAAATCTTGAAGCATCCTCAGAGAATTCAGCGTTGAAAATATTAAATGGAGAGCTGAAAACATTACTCCATCCATCAATTTTTCTTTTAACTACATTATTCCTAACCCCATGCCAGCTTAAAACCGCTGGCTTTAAGACTTCCAAAGCATCCCTACTAACATATAGGTAGGCAACTCCATGCGGACCCATAAGCCACTTATAAAGCCCAGAAATTAAAACATCTATTTCTTCATGCTTAACATCAACATCAACTACACCTAATGCCTGGAAAGCATCACAGATAATTATGGCTCCATGCTCATGAGCTATCTTAGCTATCTCCCTAATATTCTCCCTATATCCTGTTATCCATGAAACATAATCTACAACAACAGCTACAGTACTATCATCTATCTTCTCCTCATACTCCTCTAAAGGTACATATCCACCTCTAGGATTTACAAAAACAACCTCGCTAACTAATCCCTTACTCCTTAATGTAAGCCATGGATAAATATCCGTAGGGAAATTTAAAGGGCTAGTAACAACTCTCCCCTTAAACGGTATTGAAACTGCAACTACAGCTATTCCTGTTGAAACATTTGGAGTAATAGCAACTTCATCAGCGTCTGCACCTATAAGCTCTGCAAACAGCCTCCTATTCTCATAAACCTTTAATAGAACATCATCCCATGGCTCCCCATCATTAATATATAAATCTAAAAAACCCCTCATAGCATTATAAACATCAACAGTTAAAGGTCCAGCACCAGCATTATCAAGATATGCATTATACCTTTCTAAAAGAGGAATTCTAGATCTAACATCGTTAAGCCATTTAGGGAAACTCATAAAATCTAATAGGGTTAAGATATATAATAAGTTTACGGCTAAATGTTAAATAGCTAGTTAATTAATGCTTTAACACTATTCAAAATTAAAATCTATTTCCAACCTCTCCACTTAGACTTCATAATACCAAGCTCTAAGCTGTTTTAAGTCAGCCTAGATATGATCATACCTCCACATACCGGAACAATTCCCGGCTTACTTAAGCCTTTAACGTTCAAGCCGCATATAATGCTTAAACCCTAATAATAAATCTAAATACAATCTTAACATGATTCACAATTAAAATTAGGAGTTTACCCACTGAACTTATTTAAAGCTAGCTTAACCTCTATAAGTATACTAACTTAACGATACCTAACTTTAAATTTTGGTTTTAACCAGAATTTAAAGTTAAAGAAAATATTTATTTCAGTACTGCTTACTAACTTTGAAATGAAAATAGAGCCATTAAGCTCGGATTCTATGGGTGCTAGAAGCATGGCTACATTTATTGAGACAAGAGATTTAAAGATTATAATTGATCCTGGCGTAGCTCTCGGCCCATACAGGTATGGATTACCACCACATCCACTAGAGTGGGAGAGGATGGAGAGAGATTGGAAAACAATAGTTAAGTATGCTGGAAGAGCAGATATAATTATCATTACCCACTATCATTATGATCATCATAATCCATGGAATGATCTTGAAATATTTAGAGATAAAATACTTATAGTAAAGAACCCTAATAACAATATAAACTATAGCCAGAAGAGAAGAGCTTACTTCTTCCTGAATCAGATTAAGGGAATACCTAGAAAGGTAGAGGTTGCTGAAGGCTTAAAAATACATACTGGAGAAACTGAGCTGGAAATCTCTAGAGCAGTATTTCACGGTGTAGATTCTAAGCTAGGCTATGTAGTTGAGGTTTATGTAAGGGATGGATTGGAAAGCTTTCTATATTCAAGCGATGTCGAGGGGCCAAGCCTAGATGATCAGCTATCGTTTATTATTGAGAAAAAACCTAAAGTAGCCATGATCGATGGACCTATGACATATATGCTTGGATACAGGTACTCCACTAAAAGCTTAGAAGCTTCAGTAAGAAACTTGTTAAGGCTTACGGATAATGATATAGACTACATAATTTTAGATCACCACTTACTAAGAGATCTTACGTGGAGAGATAAGCTAGCAGAAGTAATCAGTAAGGCGGAGGATAGGGGGATTAGGGTTTTAACATCAGCTGAATATGCTGGGAAAAACCTAAACATGCTTGAAGCTAGAAGAAAAGAGCTTTACGAAACATATCCTGTTAAGCCATCGGAAATGAGGAGGTGGAATATTGAGGATTGAAGCTACAATTGAGGAGTTATAGCTAAGTTTAAAAATATTATGGATGTATATTATTGTGGTTTAAATGAAGATAGGTATTGAAGGTTTTAGCTTTGATGCTGCACACTACACTACAGGTATAACTGAGAAGTGCCTTAATATTCACGGCCATACGTTTAGAGTTGATGTTGAAGTTGAAGGTGAAATTAGTGAGGAAACAGGTATGGTTATTGATTTCGAGCTAATTAAGGCAGTTGTGAAGCAAGTTCTTGAAGAATGGGATCATAGCGTAATTATACCTAAGCCGGATCTAGATAAGATCAGGATTGAAGGCCCATTTAGAGCTAAGGTAAAAGTTATTGATGGACCTGCTGCAACAACAGAACACATTGCTCTAAACATAGCAAAGGAAATCAGTAAACAATTAAACTTAAAGGTAAGAGTTAAAGTATACGAGGGATTTAGAAACTATGCTGAAGCAACATTTAGTAAAACAATATAAATCTAGTTACTACCAGCATCTTTACACCTTACTACAAAATCTTTAAGTTAGCTAATCCATATCATAATGAACCCCTCATAATGCTAAACCCATAGTAAATTTTAATATTCACTACTTTACCCATAGCTTATTTGCTCTAAGCCTATAGTAGTCCTTTTTAGCTTTATCAACTAGGAAATCAATAGCTTCCTGAATGGATGGATTACTATTGAATTCAGATAGAAGATTACTAATAGCTTCATGGTAAAGCTTTATTTCAATTAATCTTATGTTTGCTAACCCTAATAATTGATTTCTTAAGTTTGTATTAATAGGGTTTTTATCCATAACTAATCCTGGACATTTACCTAATGCTTTACTATATACATCAATATCGATAGCTTTACCATTCCTCGTTACATATACGAATGGATAAAATCTACATGTTAATGGCTTAAATTCATGTATAGAGCATTTACCGTTATCAAGTAGGAATACGCATTTACCCATATCCTGTCTTAATGCTAAACAATACTCCCTCCTTCTAGTCTTAATTGACGGAATACTGCTTGAAGAGCCTTCATGAGGCTTTAAAAATTCTTCAGGTTTAAAATCACCATAGTATACAATACGGAAAACATCAAGATGTGTTACAGGAACCCAATAGATCCTACAGCATTTACCATCCATTCTGCAGGTAAATCCGACCATACAATAATACTCTACAATACAGCTAACTTATAAAATTGATTCTGAAGCTAAAATATCTTTCACGGCAGTTTCAAAATAGATAGGTTATATAGGCATTGTCATATGGAAGATTATGCCAGAGAGACTGTATACTCTTAAAGAGGCTTGTCTGCTTCTTGGTCTTCATCTGAGGACGATTCAGAAATGGAAGCATATTCAGATGTGGGGGTTGTGGACTAACAGTAGATAGGCAGCTCAACGCCGCCATCAACCTCTACCTGAGGATGGAGGAGTTCCCCACCAGATGAGTTGTTGGATAATAGCATCCTACCAACACTAGTGGGCGGATACTTCCTGACAGGGGCTGAGCAGAAGGCCCCAAATGAATTCGTGAGGGGCTGTATGATGTTGTGAAGCCCAAGCTCTACTATGCGTATAATAGGTATGCTGATGCGTACCTACATACGCCTACGTAGAGTGAAACCCTTCAATAATAACAGCTACTTGAAATCCGAATTTACTTCAGTAATCAACATAATTAGCGTTGGAGTAGATCATTAATTCAACACAGCACTCCAATGTGAATATATTAAATTCTACATATGTTCCTCTAAAATTTCTATTAAATCCATCTTAACACGGTTAATATACATTTGTATGCTTTAAATCATTTAATGCATCTTCAACTTTACTAATGGTTTCATCATACTCCCTCCATGTATGAGCTGTTGATGTATACCATCTACCGTATGAGCTGTGCGGGGTGAAAACTCCTCTTATAAGGAGGGACATGAAGAATCTCTTATACATATCCCTATTGATTTGAGCTGTATCCCTATAATTGCTTATTTCCCTATCTGTAAAGTATATTTGGAATATTGAGCCAACATATCCGATGAATACTTTAATATTTCTAGATGTAAAAGCATCTTTAATCCTACTTACAAATTTCTCAGTTGTACTGTTTAGCTTAAAGTATAAGTCGCTATTAGCCTCTATTTCTTTAAGCACTGCATATGTTGCCGCCATAGTTAATGGATTTGTTGTAAATGTTCCGGCAATCGCGCATCTTGGATTTTTAGGATCTGTAACCCTCATATATTCCTCCTTACCACATAATGCTCCTATAGGTAATCCACCGCCAAGAATTTTACCGTAGACAGCTATATCAGGTATAACCCTATAGTATTCCTGAGCACCGCCTTTTGAAAGCCTAAAACCAGTTATAACCTCATCAAATATTAACGGTATACCATAATTCTCTGTCTCCTCCCTTATTTCCTCTAGGAAACCTTCTGCTGGAGGGAGAACACCACTACCTGTATTTACTGGAGCTATTAGAACAGCTGCAAGATCCTCCCTGTTCTCCCTAATTTTTCTTTTAAAGTGATCTATATCATTCCAATGGGATACTATAATACTTCCAGCATAATCCTCAACTATTCCTTCACTACCTGGTACTGGATTTGGGTTTTCATAAGGGCCTACTTTATCAAGCTGAGGTGTTACACTCACCCATACATCTGATGAGTAGCCGTGGAATACTCCTTCAAACTTTAAAATCTTCCTCCTACGAGTATATGCACGTGCAATTCTAACAGCATACATTACAGCTTCAGTACCTGTATTACAGAACTTTATACCTTCAGCGCATGGAACCATACCCCTCATCAGCTTAGCAACCTCAAGCTTTATCGTGTTAGGTATACCGTAAACCAATCCATTATCTATCTGCCTTTTTAAAGCCTCCAATACCGATTTAGGTCTAGCATGCCCGAACAGTAGAGGACCCCAAGCCATTACGTAGTCTATATATGCATTACCATCAACATCCCATATCCATGCTCCATCCCCCCTCTCTATATAGAATGGATAGGGGCTAAACCATCTAACCTGGCTTCCAACCCCTCCAGGAATGTACTTACTAATTTCCTTATATACTTCATAAGATCTATATGTCTTCTCCATGTATTTATTAGTTACATCATCAATCAAGAAACCACCAAATCATTAATCTAAAGGCTAATTTAAGGTTTTCTATCGATTTAAGCGATACCGTCAAATTAGGCTTTGGGTTTTATGAATTTACTACATGTTAAATTGATAGTATCGATTTAAGCTAGCATATGGTGTAGAGCTTAAGGTTTAACTTAATGGGGCTTCAGAAGCCTCCAACAAATGCCTTACATAACACCTCTCTGAAACCATATTAGATGTATTCAATATACTGCTGAAGTAGTAGGATACATCCTACACTAATACCCCTATAGTGCCGTAGCCTACTTTTCCATTTAAGAATTGTCTAAAACTTTCTATTTGCTGTTCTCTACCTCCACTTGGTAAATGATAATATGTAATGTTACCCATGTTTTAAAGATGTTGAAGGTTCCATTCCCAAAATGCAAGTCAAAATCAATAATTAAAGCTTCCCTAATTCCCCCTAATCATTAAGCTTCCTAATAGCTATATTGTTAAGCAGCAGAAACCCCAACAGCTATTTTGACTTGCATGATGTCCAGGTGGATGGATAAGGCCGAAGCTAGGCTCCCCCTCCATCGCTAGCTCAGCAGCCATAACTGCCCGCCGACAGAGAGGGATGCAACCTCGGAGAAGAGGATTTCTCTTAATGGAGTCTATATGTTTCTGTGCTGAACCCTTCTTAAATCCTCCTCGCATACCTGTTTAGGCTTATTAAAAACGTAGAGGCCCTAAACCTCCCCTAAAATATCCTCAATCCTACCGGGTGCTGCAGCAGGATCTGAAGCATAAACCAAAGTATATTTTGGATGGAAGACAACAATTATTCAAACCCCACACAAAGTATAGGGTGGAAACTGTTAAATTTATAGTAGCATTATAGCAATCAACATGTTAATACTCTTCACTAGCTATTCTGAGAGTACTTGGTTTACTATTGAAATAAATTCCTCATCGGAAACAGGCCCCTTCTTCTCTATTGATTTATCCTTAACCATGCTTAGAATCTGATTTATCTGGTTATCTGCTGCATTAATTCCTAGCTGTTTTAGCTTCCACTCTACTGAGTGTTTCCCACTCTTCTTTCCAAGAACTATTCCTCTTTCACCGCCAACAAGCTCCGGTGGGTAGGGCTCAACAGATGGTGGATAGTTCACTAGCTGTAATACTGTAACTCCGGATTCACGTTTAAATATGGTATCTCCAACTATAGGCTTGTTTGGAGGTGTTTTAATCCCGCTTAACTCCTCAACAAGCTTCGATACCTCCCTCAGCTTCCAATACTTTATCCCAACATCTCTATTGTATAGAAGTAGGAGTGCCAGTGAGACTTCAGCAATATCTGTATTGCCCGATCTTTCACCTATTCCATTAACGCTTACATGAATCCATTCAGCTCCTGCTTTTACAGCAGATATTGAGCAGGCTGTTGCCATACCGAACTCGTTGTGGCAGTGAATATGGACTGGTACTTTCACCCACTCCTTCAACTTTCTAGTTAGGTAAAATATGGCTTCAGGTGAGGATACACCAAGCGTATCAGCAATAACAACCTCGTCTGCATGAACATCATAAACAGCTGTCGTGTATGCTTTCTTAAGGAAGACTAGATCAGCCCTCGTCATATCGACGGCGAAGAAGGCTACTTTAAGTCCATGCTCCTTCGCATACGTAACTGCATTAACAATTCTTCCAAGAACATCCTCCTCAGTTAGGCTGTAAGCCTTCATCTTAAATGGGCTAACTGCAATTTCACAAATTACTGATTCAACATCTAAATCTAGACAGGCATCTATATCCCCTATAGCACACCTGCAGAAACCCCAAACCTCAGCTTTAAGCCCAAGCCTTACAATCTCCCTAACAACCTCCCTATCCTCAACAGAAACAACAGGCATACCTGCCTCAATTCTCTGAACACCTAACTCATCCAGTGCTTGAGCTATACGTATCTTATCAGACTTCCTGAAAACAAGTCCTGGAACCTGCTCACCATCCCTCAGAGTACAGTCATAAATACCTATTCTATCCGGTAACGTAAACCCTCCAGCAACATCTCTAATAAAGTTGTAGTGGCTAACCCATACATTCCCTATAGAGCTCATCCACCTCCCTAAATCCAATAGAGACACTAATTTAAACTTTCCCTTCAATACCGTCAACATTCATGAGTTGTTGACTATGGTATTTCGCTAAAGCTCCCCCACTATTGTTTTCCACGTTGGGTATCTGCCTGCTTATGTTGAATCCGTAGTTTCCTCCACTCTCAAAGCCTCAGCAGATCAACCATAACATATACTTAAGAACAGTGGAAAAGTTATGTGAAACACTATAGTTAGAGCTTGAAGTACATAGCTAATTTATTAATGTCTGAAGAATAGGTTAACCATAAGATAAACTACTAAGATAGCTAATAGGCTTAACGGCAAAGAGCTTATTAATAATTCTAAAGCAGATATCCATGTAGTATATGTAGTAGGTGGAGATTAAGAATCTATGTGAACAAATAGTTAAAATATATACTAGTTAACAGCTTCAGAAAACTTACATATTATCTAAGTTTATGATGTAGATGGCAACTCCTCAAGATTCTAGAATTCATCTAACAAGCTCCTAAAATACTAAACCTAGCTGACAGTATTTGTAGTAATGTGGAAAAATTTATAAAGACTTTGGTTTGCTGATGTTTATGATTGAAGTGGTATTGTTTGGGCTTGGAATATTCGTTGTTGGCATTGTTTCAGCTATGATTGGGGTTGGCGGAGGCTTCCTAATGGTTCCAATATTTAATCTAATTCTTGGCTTTACAGCTCATAAAGCTGTAGGTACAAGCAGTTTCGCAATATTTTTTACAGCTTTATCAGCAAGTATAGCGTATTTCAGACAGGGGAGAATTGATAAGGTTGTTGGTGTAGTTCTAGCTGCATTAAGTATTTTTGGTGCTAGTTTAGGGGCTTACGCTACAAAGCTCTTCTCATCAACAGCTTTAACACTGCTTTTCGGCTTATTCCTAATGTTTATCTCACTCTACATGGTGTTTACAGCTAATAAAGAGTTTAGAAGTAGGTTTAAGGGAGGCTTAAAAAGGGTTATTGTAGATAGGGATGGGGGAGAATTTGAATACCATGTATCATTAGGATTCAGCTTATTTGTTGGTTTCCTAGCTGGATTTATCGGTGGGTTTTTCGGTGTTGGTGGTGGAATTATTGTTGTTTCCCTTATGGTTATACTTATGGGTTTACCAATACATATTGCTGTAGCTACATCAATGTTTACAATGATATTTACGTCAGCATCAAGCCTAATAACACATTTAAACCTAGGAAACGTTGACTTAGCCTACGGTATAACAGCAGGTTTCTTCATAGCGTTCGGGGCGCAAATAGGAGCATACATAGCTAAGAGGACAAAGCCTAAACAGCTGAAGAGAGCTTTCGGAGTATTTCTGCTTCTCATAGGCTTAAGAATGGCTTTACAGCCAATACTATCCACTACATAATGCCTATGGAAACTATAGCTTATTACTGGAGGCTATATCATAAAGTATAGATACCTCCATAATTATTATCCAGCCCACCAATAACTAGACCCTACAGCTTCTGGATATTCCCATGATTAGTAAAGCCACTATTATAAACATAGCCATACATATTGTGAAAACCATTATGTAGCTTCCAAAAACATCAAATATATATCCTGCAAATGTTGGTCCTAGCGTTCCCCCAATCCCAAAGGCTGTAGCAATAGTTCCCAGTATACTACCTATATGTTTAAGCCCGAAAAGCTCACTAATTAGAGGAGCATACATAGCCATCCATCCACCATAGAAAAAACCGAAAAACAATGCAAACACAGGTAGTAATACATATCTTCCAGTAAGAAGAAGTGGTATAAGTAATCCCTCAATTAGACAGCATAAGGCAAAAGTTTTAGCCTTCCCAATCTTATCCGATACAAACCCCATAACGACTCTTCCAGGAACGCTTGAAACCCCAACTAGCCCCAGCCAGTACGATGCTGTTAATGAATCTACACCAATATCTATACTGTAGGGAACCATATGTACTAAAACTATGAAGAGAGCAAAGCAAGCCATAACATAGCTGAAGTAAACCACCTTAAAAATCCATGTTCTTAAAGCTCCACTTAACGTTTCCCCTCTATAAAGCTCAGTACCACTAGACGTATTCATTAGGCTTCTATAAGTATTGCTTATAATAATCGTAGCAAACGCAATTATAAGCATTGAGAATATACCGCATACTGTGAAGGCAGCTCTCCAGCCATAAATATCTATGATATACGTTAGGAATGGAGCCATTACCAACTGCCCAACCCCAATTCCTGAAGTTGCTATTCCTACTGCTAATCCACTTCTTGATGTAAGTCTCCTTATAACTGTCGACATAGAGGATAAATATATTGGGCTAAAGCCAAGCCCCAGCATCACGCTAAACGTAAAGTACAGCTGCCAAATTGATGATGCAATACTACTTAGCATTAAACCTAAACCAACTAAAATACAGCTAACAGACAGCAGCTTACCGGGACCGTACCTATCATATAGCCGCCCTACTGGAATAACTGTTACCGTATATGTAGCCATCATTACTGCATGAATTGATGATACTGATCCACGTAACCATCCAAACTCATCAATAAGAGGTTTAAGGAAAACACCATAAATATAAAGTATACACTCAATAAACATCACGAAAAACGTAGCTATAACTACAGACCATCCGTGAAGACAAAAGCTACTACGATTACTCATAATCCATCTAGATACCTTACAAATTTAAATCTTACGTTAAGGTAGAACACATCAGTTCAGCCTTAAATTTCATAAGTTTACAGCTGGAATTAACGTATGGATATATGTCTGCTAGTTTGATTTGTAGTATTCACCGAGCTTGCCGTAAGGAAGACCACAAGCTTTAGCCGTGGAAGTGCTGCAACATTTTACGTAGACTTTTCTTAATCCTTTCCGGGACGCCTACGAGAAAGTGCTTACCTCTGAACCTTCTTAAGCCGACTAAGGCTAAGAGGAGATTGCTTAAGAGACCTATGAAAGCCTCCTCAATGTTGTGTAGGAGGCCCTCGCTTGAGGCCTTGTTCAAGTCTTAGACATCCAAATAACTAATAGATAGAGGGAATAAGCTTTACAGTATTTCCACAAATAGATTCAGAAGCTTTCCTGCTGAATCTATGTAAGAAACTTCAAGCTAATATGTAGCAGCTCATGGAGTTAAGCCTAGCTTGACAACGTTAGATAGTGGCTGGCAGCCTAGGAATTTATTGTTTGACGCTATTGTAGCTGTATATGGCTTATAAGAGAATATAGTTGATAGAATCTATACAGCCTTACTGCTACCTCTACTTATAGGATGTATTTAATAGTGTTAGCTGTAGGGATAGCAGCTTCAGGAATTCATCTTAACATTATGATAGCTACTAGTGGAATATTAGCATTCCATAACTGAATATTTCCAAATTAATATTCTAGTCATGTTATAGCAGCGTTTACCTTTTACAGCTTAAACCATTATAAAAGGTAATTCTGCCATCTCTAAGAGATGCTCCTCATACCTATAAAATGATTATTTTTAATTTTGAAGTTTATATATTTGTAATATTTACGGTTAGAATTACTGTTTAACTTAATATTTATATTGTATGACTAGGTTTAAATTGTTGAGAGATAGGAGGGGTTCACCTCTTATTGAGGAGGCTATGCTGTTAATGATAAGTATGCTTTCACTAACAGCTATAGTAACTTTTCTAACTAGAGTTTTTTCAAACGTGAATATTGGTGGAGTTGGAGGAGTGCAAGGATTCTTCGACACATTAGCAAACAACGTATCAGCAATACTAGGAGACCTACTGAAACTACTTGGAATAACTCAATAAACCCTTTTTATTTATTGCTTACAGCTTAGTTTAAAACTCCTATTAATAGATTGAGGCATTGTTAATGGGAAGACTACTAGGTATAGTAGCTTCCTTAGGCTTATCTTTTAAGACTCTGGGCTAAAGTATTTAAATATTTAATGCATCTACAGTACATATTAGTGATGAGGAAGAAATATATAAGGGCTTTTATATAGAAAATCATGAATAGAACATTAACTATTATAGCCCTATTGTTATTGCTTTCACTAATAGCTGGTATAGCTGTAAACTGGCTTAATGTTAGTAAGACATTAGGTAAAGAAGCTTACTCCAATAGGTCTCTGGGGGAAGCCGCTATTCCACATATACCTTCCACCCCACCTACATTAGCAACTGTAGCATACCCTACTGTTACTCCAACCATGGATAAGAGCGTAGTGTTTACTTCATCTATGAATGGGGAAAGAATGATCATAAAGACAGGATATGTTAGGCTTAGTGTTTCAAATATTACTTCAGCATATCAGCAGCTCATTAATTTAGCTTTAAGCTTTAAAGGATATGTTTATGGTAGTAAGGGTTATGAGGGAGGGGCTACTGTTGAGCTACGTATTCCAAGCAGTAGGTTTGAGGAAGCTATGCTTGCAGTACAGCAGATAGGAAAAGTGGAGAGTATAAGTATTTCAACACAGGATGTTACTGAGCAAATTATTGATTTAAGAAGTAGACTTAATGCTTCAAGAGCTTTAGAATCTAGACTACTTCAACTTTTAAATAGGGCAGCTACTGTAGATGATGTTTTAAAGATAGAGGAACAGCTAGCAAGAGTTAGAGCTGATATAGAGAGAATGGATGCTCAGCTTAAGGGGTTGATGGGGAGAGTTGAGTATGCATCTATAACTATTGAGTTATCTGTAAGGTATAGAGTGTATAGAATAGATCTTTCATGTGAAACCCCTAACGTACAGGAGGAATTTAACAAGCTAATAGTGAAGGCTGGAGCTATAGGTAGAGTAGTAGAGTCTTGGAGTGGGGGAAGTAATGCATACTTAGTGGTTGAGGTTAAGACTGAGGATGTTCAGGAAATCGAGGGGGAGATTGAGGCGAAAATATCTGATCGTAAAACTACAATAGTGGAGAGTAGTGTAGATAAATCTATGATAACTATAAGAATAGCTAAACCTAAAACCATAGAGGTAGGGATTGATTTCATATCTACAGTACAGTCAGGGATAAACGCTATGATAATAGTTATCAGTTTAATAGTTTCAGGAGCACTAGCTATAATACCCATACTCCTAGTAGGGGGAGTAGGATACTTAGGATATAGAAGGTGGAGGGGTAAACTACAGAAATATAAAGCCGCCAAGTAACATCATCCATAACTATTAATAAACGTTAGCTAATCTTCATTTAAATACTATTAAGCTACTATAGTTTACTTATAGATTTACAGTATTTTTATTCCTACCAGGTTTAGGATTGTGTTTATGAAGAAGAAGGCTGAAAGTAGGAGAAATACTGCTAGAGCTACGTATTCCCATGCTTCTGGCCCTATCTGCTTTGGAAGCTTCATATTCAAGTATATTATTGCAGGTATTACGAATAAACCTATAAAGTTAGCGATGTTAGCAGCTACTGTTACAAGAATTAATGGTTGTGTCTGATATAGAGCCCATATACTGAATACTATGTACACTATTAAAATCGTGTAGTATACCTTCCTAATATCGTTTCCAGCCCATCTCCTAATAGCTTCCGAACTCCAAAGAATATCTGTTAGGTTTCTCGGTACTGCATCAACATATGCTCCAAGAGCTGAGCTGAATAGAACTATGAAGCCAACTAAGCCAACTAGATAGTACCCCCATAAACCTACTACTCCAGCATACTCGTTTGCAATATGGGCTGCAACCCCCCATGCTGGAAGATCTTGACCTCTGGGCAGGAGGGAGCCAGCTATAAGAGCTGGTAGATACATACCTAACATAGCTCCAGTAAAGAATATAAGCCATTGATCATACTGTAGAATTCTCATCCACTTCTTGAATGTAGAGATATTATCAATGTTTAGAGTAAAGGTTTTACCAACTGGTGAAACAGGTATTTTCCTACCTCCAATTATTGCAGGTATATAGCCTACTAGGGCACCCATCCCATATCCTTTATCTCTATACCAATTCATAAATATGAAGTTTAAACCAGCAGCTAAAGCAGTATAAGCCCACCATGCAGTTAGAAGACTCATATCAGCTCCTGAAGGTATGTATCCGAACTTAAAGGTTCCAGCTAGAGCTTCAAGAAGTATGCTTGGCTTTACTGTAAATGGCGCGATAATAAATAGGAGGGTAAATATTGTGAAGAAGGCGAAGAACCAGTTAGCAACCTCTAAAGTTCTCTCTATCTTAGCCCCAACAGTAACAATAAACATACATAGTAGTATTATTACTATTGTTAATGATCTAACTAATCCAGCTTCTTGAGCTGTTGGCAGCCTACCTAGAATTATGGATCCTAACGCTGTACCACAGGACCCTGCAATTCCAGCTAGCCCCCATGCACCCCACGCTACGATTACAACTGGAGTAAAAACCATCCAGAACCAGGAGCCTGGAGGAACTCTTCTAAGATAAACTATAGGGGTTTCTCCTGTAAACATTATTATCCTCGTAAGGCTTATATTATATACTGTCTGCAGTAAGGCAGAAACTAGAACTATCCAGAAAACACCCATACCATACTTAACAGCACTTGCAGGTCCAAGAAGCCATTCACCACCGCCTATAGCAACACCGAGAGCAATAATACTTGGCCCTAGAATCTTAAAAAATAGGCTTCTTAAATCCACCCTATGGATTTTAAATACATCCTCTATAGTAGGGATACTATCTACAACCTCTAAGAACTCTCTACCAAAAAGAGTTTTCCTCAATTTACTCATCTAGCAACCTGATATGAGCCACCATATAAATCTATTGCTTATAATGTTTAAATCTGGTTTAAACTATTTTAAGAGATAAAGCAGAGCTCTTCAACCACTACATATAAAGAAATAAGTATAACAGCTTTAAATCAATGCCTAGAAATAGAGGAATTTGTAAAGACATAGTAGGAGTGGTTAAACACTTAATCTTATAAGCTAAAATCCGTAATGGTTTAGAAGCCTAGAATCAAAATGCGATATGCTAAGTTGCTAGACCTCCACAGTATATATCTCTACTAAAATGTTAAATCAATAGTCTTAACTAATTATATGTTGGGAATTATTCTTCAAGTAGAGCTTAGCTTCTTCCCCTATTGAAATCGTTTTGAAACTGCTTTAGCTATTATGTAAACGTTTTCAGCTACTTTACTTCTTAATCTAATGTATCCCTCCTCAACAATATCTAATCCAGCATCAATAGCATCACTTCTAAGCTCTTTAAGCGTGTATAAGTGGTAAAATCTTTTCCATGAAGTCCCCTTATGACGCCATGAAATATACACATCACCTATAGCTCCACCCCTAAATATTGATGCTGGAATACTAATTAATGCTCTAACCAGATTTCTCAGCTGGAAAATATGCCATGCCGTCACTAGGGCTTTACCATTAGGCTTTAAGACTCTTAAAATCTCTTTAAAACCATTAACTCTAGATCTACGTGTTGGTAGGTGATGTATTGTAGCTATACATAGAACAGCATCAAAACTACAATTTCTAAATGGAGTATACTCTAAATCAGCTACAACTAAATTTATTAATTGATAAACATCTCTATTCCTAGCATGTCTTCCCGCAACCTTAAGCATACCGACCGATATATCCATACATGTAATGTCAACACAAAATCTACTAGCTATATCTACAGCATATAGGCCTGGACCAGATCCAATATCTAGGACTCTACCTGCTGGAAGAACTTTACTAACTGGAGCCCATAAACGACGTCTAGTATATGCATAGCTTTGAGCAACATTATCATAAAACTCAGCTAAAGCCTTCTTAACACTACTCATCAAACAATATGAAGTACAAAACTTATAAACTTACAGACACTAGCCTCAGTAATGTATTTAGAGAAGCTTATGAAAAGCCTGCATACAAGTCAAGAACCCACATTTTAGAAGGGGAAACTACAGTTTAACAAGAAACACTAAGCAAAACCCTAACTGATCAACAAGCCCCTGAGGCTTCACGGCAACATTAAGAAAACTCCAGTAGATAACATACTTATTAAGCAGCCTCTACTTATATTTATAGATTTTATTTACGATTAGCTAGCATCTCCAATAGTATTTTACTATTAGAGTAGAGTTTATTTAGTCAGTTATCCATGGCTGAAGCCTTTGGGCTTACTTGCGGCAGATAGTGATTCTAACGTTATTATTTAGCTTAGTGATATCTATATGTGAAGTAGTGGGAAAACCTCATTTTTTACGTAGTTTAGAAATTCATCCTTTAATATATTGTTAAATATTGTTACAATAGCGTTTCTAGTTATACCAGCTATGTAGTTGTACTTCTTGCTTTTAAATACTATATACCATATTTTTCCATGTGAGCAGTACTCGTTATATAGTGTAGTATTAGCTAGGCTATCACCGTATAGGCTTAGCTTATTTATATTTGGTATATCAACATCATTGAAGAATATAACTTTAGTTGCTTCAGGATTCTGTTCATGAAAGCCTTTTAGAGTTTCAGGAAGTATTTTAGCTTCAACTATTTGACCTGATGTAATGAAGAGAGCTTTACTTATATGATTTGCAATATTGTTTGCTTGAAACTTCCTCTCAAGTATTGTAAGGAGGATTTCACCCTTATACTCTGAGAATAAGAGTGGGGTTTCCCTAGTTCTTACCTGTGGTATAGTATTTCCTCTCTGATATATTTCAATAAATTCATCCCTAGTGAATAAGGCTTCAACCTCGCTTCCCCTTATAATGATGTCCCTAACTTCAGTTAGAAGATTTAAATCACCTACTTCTGTTGGCTGAATATCCTCCCTCCGATAATTCTTCAGCTTGGTAGCTATAGTGTTTAGATCCAGCCGCTCCCTTAAGCGAAATATCTTACCAGCAATAACCATATAGAACAGATTAACAATTAAATTTAAACTTAATTATTTAGGTAGGGTAATCCCTCATATAGAGGCGTTATAGTGCTATTATAATGGATAATAGCTTACTTTGCTTATAGTTTTTAATTTTATGTTAATAGATTTAGCGCTGTTAATGCTAGAGCTTTTGATGCTGTTAATACCTCATTTAGATCTATCCATTCATCAACACAATGACAGTTCTCAATATTTCCAGGACCGAAGGTTACAGCAGGTATTTTAGCGTCGTTAATGAAGTTTCTAACATCGCATGTGTATGGTGTACCCCACGGCTTAGGCTCTACACCGATCTCTCTAAGACTTACCGATAGAGCCTTATATATTTCGGAGTCTATAGGTATTTCTGCTGATTCTGAGTATTTCATTACTTTAAAATCATAGTTAAACTCCGGATCTGAACTCTTTATACGGTTCAGTATCTCCTTAATCTCTAGAGTACAGTTTTCAATTGTTTCACCTGGAATCATTCTTCTATCAATAACTACTCTACATAGATCCGGTATAATATTCTCCTTTAAACCTCCATGAATAACAGTAACTGAACACTTTGAGTATCCTACTAGCTTATGGATTCTACCCTTAATGTTTTCACTGTATACCTCAATTTCCTTAATGAATTTAGCTGCTTTACTTATAGCGTTAACACCTACCTCAGGCCTACTTGCATGAGCTGCTTTACCTCTAATTAATACTTCAAACCATGCAAGACCGCTTTCAGCAGTAGCTATTTTAAGACTTGTAGGCTCAGTAACTATACCCCAATCACCTCTAACCCCCTTATCTACAAGGATGGATTTAGTTCCAGGCTCATTTGTTTCTTCACCAGCAGCATAGGTTAATATTAGATCACCCTTAAGCCTTACGTTAGCTTCTTTAATTGCTTTAGCAGCTATTGTGAATGCAACTAAACCCCCCTTCTGGTCTCCTGCCCCTCTACCATATAGACGATTCCCTACAACAACACCTTCAAACGGATTATATGTCCAATTGGAAACATCCCCTTCAGGAACAGTATCTATATGACCGTTAAAAATCAGCCTCGGCTTACCGACCTCACCTCTAAGATAAGCAATAACGTTAGGACGATTAGGTAAAGCTTCATGAAGCTCAACTTCAAACCCCCAATTTTTAAGCTGCTCAGCAATAGCTAATGCAAGATTCTTCTCCTCACCTGGAGGATTCCTGCTTGGAATACTAACCCATCTCCTTAATAGATCAGTTATCTCATCAATACTTATTCTATTCAAAACCCTCTCTTTAATATCCTTAACCATACATACACCAAATAACAGTTAAATACATAAAATTAAACTTAACGGCTAACAGTAAGCCCTGTAAACTTAAACATTGCTGATTACCTTCCAGGTAAGATAATAGATAACTGATCTACAGCATAAGCTTAACATCTATCTACTCCCCACCGTAAATCGAGGTAGTAGTGAAGCTTCTCTATGAGAATAGTTTAGAACTTTAAAGTTAAGATGCGGAGTAATTTTAGATATGCTAGTCTAAATTAAGATTGCTTGCTCCCAGTATATTTCTGGTATTTAGCTTATGGTGGAAACAATAGTTCCTTAAGTATCTAGAATATTCCCGTTCTCTGAGTTTTGCATTCCAGTAAGCCTCTGTAAAGTTCATGGATAATGACAACTGTCCAACATCACCTTTACTAATGTGAGCTTAAGGACTTTCTAGAATACATCTTCCTACCAATACTAATAACTTGAATCAACATCAACCACAGATCTACATATACCAGTCTTTTACGCATATCTTAGCCTCACAATAGACGACGTCTTCCAAGCATAGGTTTAGACGAAGCCTTAATGGTAGAGACTCCTCCAGCTAGTTATGAATTGCTACTTATTGATTTAATAGCTAGGCTAAGAGCTCCAGCCTCTCTACAACTGTCGTGAAGCATATATTTTAAAACAGCTAAACCCACTTTCTATTATGCTCAAGATAAGAGCTGCAACATCCATAAACTAGGAGGAAAAGTGTTTCAAATATATCCTTATCCAGACACCATCTTTAAATTAAGCGATAAGTTTAAGTAGTTTAATGAGTTTTTGTGATGATCGGTATGGATGATCGTTTATTATTGATTCCAGGTCCAACGATGGTTAGCTCACGTGTTTTAAGATCTATGAGTAGACAGGTTGATTCCCATCTACATTTAGAATTTAATAGTCTCCTTAAAAGTGTACTTGACGATTTAAGGAGGCTTTCAGGAGCTTCTGAAGTTTTCGTTATTGCTGGTTCAGGTACTCTTGCGCAGGAAATCGGCATAGCAAATATTATTGAGCCTGGCGATAAGGTTTTATGTTTTACTAACGGGTTTTTCGGCGGTAGATTTCCTGAAATTGTTAGAAGACATGGTGGTAAACCTAGGGTATTTGAGGTTCCTCTAGGATTAGCGATTAAGCCTGATGATGTTAGGAAAGCTTTAAGAGAGGATAAGTTTAAAGCAGTTACTGTAACCCATATTGAAACATCAACAGCTGTTAAGTCACCTGTAAGGGAGATAGGTGAAGTTGTAGCTGAAAGTGGTGCGTATTATATTGTTGATGCCGTATGCTCTTTTGGAGGTGTTGAGGTTAAGACAGATAGCTGGAATATAGATGTATTATGTACATGCTCCCAGAAATGTCTTGCAGCTCCACCTGGACTAGCAATCATAGGGTTAAGTAGAAGAGCTCTAGAATATATTGAGAAGAGGGAAACCCCTACTAGTACGTTTTACGGTGATCTTAAGGGATGGCTTCCAATAATGCGTAATCCATTAGATATTAGATACTGGGCTACTCCACCTATAAACCTCATATATGCTTTAAGGGAGGCTTTAAACCAGATATTTGATGAAGGTGTTGAGAAAAGATTTGAGAGACATAGAGTTTTAAGCGAGGCCTTCAGGAAATCCATGGAGGCTTTAGGCTTTAAGCTTGTAGCTGAGAGGGGATATGAGGCAGATACAGTAACAGCTCTATACTATCCTGAAGGAATAGATGACGTTAAGTTTAGGGATCTAGTTGCTGAAAGAAATATACTAGTATCTCCAGGATTTGGACCACTACGAGGTAAAACATTTAGGGTTGGGCATATGGGTAATATAAGTATAAACGACCTTATAGCAGCAGTATCAGCAATAGAGTATGCTCTTCTAAAACTAGGATTTAAGGTTGAGCTAGGTAAGGGTGTAAGAGAATTCAACGAATCCCTAACAACAACCCTATCTATTTAGCTCCATCCAGCTAAACGTAGCTACAATCATTATAGCAGCTTCCCTAATCAAACCATCCACCCTATCTATAATAGCTCTCCACCAAGCATTATTTGGGTTAGCTGATAAATTAGCTTGCTAAGGCTTAACATACGTATCTAATGCTTGCCTCATAGCTTAAACGTTACCAAATCTATATGGCTTAATATTAAGCCCCATTTCCTGATGGAGGTATTTATAGGTGCTGGGTTTTACTGGTTGATGATTAGATAATTTCTGAGGAGGCTTATACATTGTCTTCAAGTCATGTCTGGAAGAATTATGTACATGATGATTTTGATAGGGTTAGAGTTATTCTACATCAACATAACTATATTGGCCAGCAACACCATACTATAAAGCTTCATGCAGATTTCCAGCCTAACATGGATTAACAGCTCAGAATTAGAAATCTAGTGGAGAAAGCATAGTTAAGATAGCTATTCGATAACTACATACCGTTAAGAATGAAGCTTTTAGAGCATGCTGAAATACTTCCAAACAGTAATGATAAACGGAATAGATGAAAAGGTTAAAGTAGGAGAATTCAGGGGAAGACAGTATCAATGATGGAAATGATTAAAAATGCTAGATTTGCAAGATGTAAGCTGCAAAGCAAAGTTTTTATTTATGTTTCCAGTTTCTAAGCAGAGTCTATATGAAGCTTTACGAGTATGAGTCTAAGGAGGTTTTTGCAAGGTATGGTGTTAAAACTCCTAGAGGAGTTGTAGTGTTTCATCCGGAGGATGTGTTAAAGGCTATTGAAGGCTTAGGCTTACCTGCTGTTTTAAAGGCTCAGGTACTTGTTGGTGGCCGTGGTAAAGCTGGAGGTATTGTTAAGGTTTCCAGCCTTGAGGAGGCTTTGATTGAGGCTAATAGAATGTTTAAGATGAAGATTAAGGGTGAGGATGTTAAAGCAGTTTTAGTTGAGGAAGCTGTAAATATTTTAAGGGAGCTTTACTTCAGCATTACTATCGATAGATTTAATAGATCATACCTAATCCTATCCAGCATTGAGGGTGGGGTAGATATTGAGGAGGTGGCTTCCAGATCTCCTGAAAAAATTGTGAGAAAGCTTATAGATCCTTTAAGGGGGTTAAGGGATTATGATGTAAGAAGTATTGTGAAGAAGCTTAACATACCCCAAGGTCTTCAACAACTATTCATAGATACAGCTAAAAACCTATACAAGATATTTATAGATTACTCAGCTGATCTTGTTGAAGTTAATCCTCTCGTAGTTACTGGTGATGAAAGGCTTCTAGCTCTTGATGCTAAAATAATAGTTGATGATAATGCATTATTTAAGCTTCCTGAGCTTAGCGGGAAGACTAAGGATTTAAGAGACCTATCAGAAACAGAGTTTAAAGCTAGAAGGCTTGGCTTAAACTACGTTGAGCTTGAAGGGGATATAGGCATTATAGGGAATGGAGCTGGATTAACAATGGCTACAATGGACCTAGTATATTTCTACGGGGGAAAACCTGCAAACTTCCTTGATGTAGGTGGAGGAGCAAGATCTGAGATATTTAGGGATGGTGTTAAGCTAATACTTGAACATCCAAGAGTAAAAGCACTATTCATAAATATTTTCGGAGGAATTACGAGATGCGATGAGGTTGCAAAAGGTATTGTGGAGGGTATGAGGAGCGTAAAGGTAAATAAGCCTATAGCTGTTAGACTTGTAGGTACAAACGAGGAGGAGGGGAGGAGGATACTTAGCGAGCATGGAGTAAACTGCTTTACAGATGCTGATGAAGCTGCAAAACACGTTATTGAAATATTAAGAAGTGGCTGAAATGGCTATACTAATCGATAGGAATACATGCATAGTTGTTCAGGGAATTACTGGACGGGAGGGGGCATTCCATACAAAGCTCATGCTTGAATACGGCAGTAAAGTTGTTGCTGGAGTCTCACCCGGTAAGAGTGGACAGCAAATACATGGAGCACCTGTATACGACTCTATTGAGGAGGTATTGGAGGAGCATAGTGAAGTAAATACATCAATAATATTTGTACCTGCATCCTACGCTCCTGATGCAGTATATGAAGCTATAGATGGAGGCTTAAAACTCATCGTAGTTATAACTGAAGGAATACCAGTACATGAAACAATAAGATTTGTAAACTATGCAAGAATAAAAGGAGTAAGTATAGTAGGTCCAAACTGCCCAGGCATAATTACACCTGGACAATGTAAGGTAGGAATTCTACCCGTAAGAGCCTTCAAGCCTGGAAGTGTAGGTATTGTATCGAGAAGTGGAACCTTAACATATGAGATAGCTGAAGCATTAACGAAGAGGGGAATCGGACAATCAACAGTTCTAGGTATTGGAGGAGACCCTATAACAGGACTAAACTTTATAGAGGTAGTAAACATGTTTGAGATGGATAAGGATACGGACATTATTGTAGTAATAGGGGAGATTGGAGGTGATATGGAGGAGAGACTGGCGAAACACATAGCAGATGGATGGATTAAAAAACCTGTAGTAGCATACATAGCTGGTAGAACAGCTCCTCCAGGTAAGAGGATGGGTCATGCTGGAGCAATAATATCAATGGGTACAGGATCAGCTGAAAGTAAAATAAAAGCTTTAAGAGAAGCAGGAGTAAAGGTAGCTGAAACACCTAAGCAAGTAGCTGAAATAGTAGCGGGATATAAGGTATAGTATTTAATGTTCCTGAATCCATTTCTTAACCTCAGCAGCTATAGCCCTAGCTAGAGGTGGTGGGACAGCTTCACCAATCATATTGTACTGCATATCCACGCTTCCAAGGAATACATGGCTATCCGGAAAACCCATTAGTCTTGCATGTTCTCTAGGTGTAAGTAAACGGTTCTCGAAGGGATGTATAAATCTTGAGTTACCCATAACTGTTGGAGCTAATCTATATGGGTGAAGCCTAATCCAGTTTTTATGAACACCCCTAGCTCCTCTAAAATATACTAATGCATCACACCATCGAAGCTTAGCTATTCTCCTCTCCCTTCTATGCGTTACTGGAACAAATATATGATTTGGAACTTCAGGATCTAGGCTTGGCTCCGGAAGATCCTTAATAGCTTCAATAACAACCTTAGGCTTCTGACGTTTAGGCTTTAACGGTATATTAGATATAAATATTCTCCTCCTTACTGATGGAGTACCGTACCGTTCAGCTCTTAAAATATTAAAGTATACCTCCCCATAGCCAGCCCTCCTAAACTCATGTATTAACGATTCTTTAAGCTCCCCATCAATTATTTGCGGAACATTCTCCATTATAAAAACCCTAGGCTTAACATCACCAACAATCCTAATAAAGTGAAGAACAAGCTGACCTATAGGATCACTATACAGCCTATCTATAGGATTCCTCATACGCTTAATATTAGCCTCAGTAAAGGGCTCACATGGAGGACCACCAATAACAACATCAACACCAGATACAATACTTAAAACATCTTCAAAACCAATATTCTTAATATCATCAATAACTACATGAGCCCTAGGAAAATTCCTACTAAAAGTTTCAGCTACAATCCTTAAACTATCAACACCATACACAACATCAAACCCCTCAAGAGCGAAACCACAGCTAAACCCACCAGCCCCACAAAAAAGATCAACAACCTTCACAAACACCACCACATAAACCAATACAATACAAAATTTTATGCTTTACGGCTTAATTCTTCAAATTGACAATTTAAGAAGTTAAATAAATATGCTAAGTTACCAGGCCTCAACAACGCATACTCCACTCTAATAATTAACAACACTTAAGAAATAATAAGGCTTTCACAAACTAATAAGATCTAGAAATATACTCCTTCAACCATACTGATTTATCTAACTTAATAGTAAACAAACCTCTACAGTAATTCAAAGCTTAATAGCCCAATAAATCAATATAATGGGGACTAGGTTAGTTGTAAAGAATTATCTTTTCCATGCTAGCCATGCTTCATATGATGTGTAGTCGCATTGGTGGGGCCATATGTATAATGTATCGCTATACCAGTTGTAGATGTTTCTAATTAGTATTCTAGGTGGGGTATATCCATTTCCCCCAGCAGCTCTATATAGAGTTACTGTTACTGATACTGGATATATTACTCCTCCAATATCAAATGTAAGGGAGACATCCGTAGCCATCCATTGAGTCGTATCATCAGGATCGTTTAGAAATGAAAAACTATACGGTAGTGAAGTGCTTTGAGTTATAGTTTTGCTGCATGATGGTGGAGGCCATGGACCTATCCCCCTATAAGTACTTGTAGATTGAAGATTAAAATCTTCTATATATATTGGGTCAAGATGGTAAACTGTGTAATGCATTTCTGGACCTGTTATTACTTGCCACCATAATCTATATCTAATATTAGCCCAGACTATATGGTCGTATGCGCTTCCCTGAGTCCCCTTATCTCCTCCAAATGTTGATATTGCCATATTTCTTCCTTCAGTGTTTGTACGTATGTTTGATAGGCAGTCTATTGTTTGGGTGTAGGATTTGAAGTATTGTCCTGTTCTAGTAGGGTAGTCGTCATATCTCCATGCGATGTTGACGTAGGATATGCCGTGTATTATTCCTGCTTTAGTCCATTCATAATCTTCAGAGTAGGATGATGTGAGTTGGCATGGTAGATTGTTTGGTAGTCCTTGAGTTATTAGTTCTGGTTTAACCATATCCTTCAGCTCAGGCTTAACGGTTATTGTTGTTATTGGGTTTTTAGGCTCTATGAATAGGTCTGTTGTTGATGCCTTCTTGTTAACAGTATCTATTAGTAGTAGTCTAATGTGTCTAATTAGGAATTTTGATTCTCCATTTTCAACAATGTATGGTATTCTCTTAATCTTAAGGTTAATCTTACCTGGTAGATTAACTATACTGTTAAAAAGCTCTAGTACTCCTGGGATTGGTTCTTTAGCCTCGTAGTTGTCTGGGGATAGGTCGTAGGCTACAGCTACGTAAGTACTTAAAGGAACATTTAAATCTATACTTAACAGTCCGGAGGGCTTATTGTTAATCCAATCCATAAATAGAGACCATAAGCTAGGGTCAAAACCATTAATGCCAAATAAGCCTATAGGAATTAGTGAAGTAGTAAGCATTAACAGAATCAATACGGAAAAAACTTTACCTAAAGCCGCCATACATTTTATCTATATATATCTGAGGATAAATATAAATTTTCTTGAAAAAAAAATTCCGATAGGAATCTACTAACTGTTAATTCTACGTTACTGGTTATGTATGAGTTTATGTTTTACCATTCGGTGAAGCTTCCAATAATTGCTGTTGGTGTAAGTATGTTTTTTACTGTTATTAGTCCTGGAGGGGCTTCATATACTCTAGGTATCATGTTGATAATCATTGCTGCTGTAGCTGTATCTCCAGCTGTTCCGTATTCGTTTCTCCATTTTAGTTGTGGGTTTCCCTCTATTGTAACTTCATCGTAGTCTGTGCGTCCGACTGCTGCTAGGAGTTCGAGTTTTATGAATTCTCTTCCTTCAATGTATCCTATACCGTATCCTCTTATACCGCATACTTGTCCTGGCTGTATTTTGAAGTATTGTGTTTCCATGTATTTATCAGCTATTATTGGTTCTTGACCCTCCTCAACCTTATCTATTTTTAATCCAAGCATGCATGAGATGAGCATTATTGATTCCGCATATCCTACGTGAGCTGTTATCTCACCTCTAGATATCTTATCCTGGAATTCCTGTAGTGTCATGCTTAATCCATACTTCTTCTGGAATGAGTATCTCCTCTTCGAAGCATCAATTGATCTAACAACATGTATCCTACCAACATCAACACATACTGAGCTTAGGAATGCGGGTAAAGTATCAAATACAAATCCGGGATTAACACCAGTACCGAGAACTGTAACGTTTTGTTTTTTCGCCGCCTCATCGATTAGGAATGCGAGCTCAGGATATCTATACCATGGATATGCTAGTGTTTCAGATGTGGAGATGATGTCTGCTCCAGCCTTAATGCATTTAACGATTTGCGGATATATTTTATCAAGATGTGTAGATGTTGAATGTAGAACTACATCGGCTTCACGTAGAACCTCCATAGCATTATCATCATGAACAACGGGCATATCTAAGCTTTTACCTAAGCCTACAACTTCACCTATATCTTTACCAACCTTATCTGGGGATATATCAATACCTCCAACTAACCTAATGCCAGGCTTCGTAATGGCATGTTTAGCTATTAAGCTACCTATAGAGCCAAGACCATAAATAGCAATTCGAATACTCAAATGAGACGCCGAGATAGTTAAGAGTTGGGCTATATAATTCTTTCTGTAAAACAGCTGAATGTAGCAACTTAGGATGTTAGATGCAATATGTTAAGTTGCCAGGTTCAAACAGCTAATCCCGTTAACTTAGTATTACGTCTTTTGTTTATCTATATGAGGAATTTTCTACTGCGGCTACTTCTTGCAACGAGTAATGCTTATTTCGTTCTTAACGGCTTTACATTCAATAGTTTAATTACTTAATCCATTTTAGAAGTGTTTGACGTATTCCCTCCTTTACGGTATCCGCTATGTTTCTATATGTTTTCCTTATTTTCCTGTTTTTCGTCTTTAATGCTAGCTTCTCAACTACTAGTTCTGGTGTGCTTACACCTAGCTTGTTGAATATTGGCTGTCTATCAACTATTAAATTACCCTCTTCATCAAGCCCCTTAGCGATTATTCCATCTACTCTTACATTTCTTAGGAGATGGGGGGTTATTTCAGCTGCTAGATGTGTTACTAGAACCATGTAGGTGTTTAGCGGTGTATTGTTTATTATTGAAGCTATTATTCTACCCATAGCTCCAGGCTCTGTTAATGCTTCAAACTCATCTATTAAAACTAGTTTAGCTCTATTATCGCTAAACATTTTCCCTATTGATCTTAGGGATGCTTCAAGGCTTCCAGCCTTCTTAGCTGTCTTCCTCCTAAACATGTAGAGAGGTATTAGGGATACTTCAGCCTTCTCTGCTGGAACAGGTAGTCCATGTAGGGCTAGTATATGTATTATTGCTATTGTTTCAATAAGTGTTGTTTTACCTCCACTATTAGCACCTGTTAGTAGAGCTATGTTTTGAGGTGTTGCATCCTTAACTTTAACGGTATTTGTCTCACCTAGAGCGTAGGATACTGGTTGAAGCTTTAATTCAAGTTTAAGCTCTTCAGCCTGTAGTAGTAGGTTTCTACCGTTTATGAAGGCAAATCCTCTATTACCTATCGTGGGCTTTACTAATCTATATTCTTCGGTAAATAGTGCTAACGCTATCTTAAGGTCAAGGCTGAAAACCTTTTTTAAGGCTTCATCAACATCGTCAAGGTAGGCTTTAAGCTTTAAAGCTATTTCCCTAAGCTTTACATGTCTATTCTCCATCATTCTCTTAACGTATATGGATTCCAGAATCCTAATCTTTACTGGATGGAATTGGAAGGGTAGCTCAAAGCTTTCAAACGTAGCTTCCCATAGAAGACTACGTTCATGCTCAGTAAGCTTTAAGTTTCCAGCAATATCCCAAAGTATAGATTCTAGAATTCTCCTAAACTCCAAAGTTGAACCGCCAGTACTGATGATCTTTTTTAATTCATTATTTATCCTCTCCTCATATCCAACAATTACCTTCTTAAAGTCGGGGGGAAGCTGTTTCTCAGCTTCATTTATGAGGCTTAAAGCTTCACGTACACGCTCTAGAAGATTTACGTCTGAAAAGCCTTCAACTAAACCGTAAAGCTCAGTGAAGCATTCAAGAATTTGTTTTCTAGTAGTGAAGTAGTTTATAAGTATTGATGGATTAACATCAATTAGGCTTGGAGGCTCAGTGAAAACTATAACTCCAGGCTCATGTATAGGTTCATCCCCAACATATATTATAGGCTCGTTTAAGCCTAAAAGCTGCTTAAACTTATCCTTTGAATCTATAATCTCAACTCTATGAGTTACACTAAACATTCTAGATAGGGTATTGTAGTACTCCCTACTTGAAGTAGCTATAGTTAATGGTTTTTCACGTGGGGGTTTAGTAAATCTAGCTCTTGAAAGAATACTTAGAACCTTTGAAAGTAACCCCCTACTTCTCAATTGTTTAAGAACCTCTAAGCCATCATCAACCAGTTTAAATCTATCTTCAACAACACTTCTATTCAACGTTGGGGTAATGGATAAAACCCTACATCTACCAACATCAGTTACAGGATACCTTGAAATAAGCTTTAAAACCCTCTCCGCTAAATTTCTTACATCTTTAGTTCTTAAAATACTTAAAACCCTAAATCCAGCTACAGCCTCACCATATCTTTTAACAATACTGTAACCATCATCAACACCAATACCTAAATACTCTGATATGCCATCAAAAAATCCTAACTCTAGAAATTCAGCAATTGATCTTAGCTTATAATCATCAATATCCTTCAATAGCCTAGAGTAACGCTCTGAGAGAAAGCTTAAAGCCCTTAATCTATTTTGAGTTTCATAGCTCATTTATATAAACATCAGTAAAGACTTTATTAAATCTTTCCTAACAATAAAATCGTTTCCACAGCTTGAATGTAGTTTAAAGACTTAATGCTCTAGCTAGAAACTCTGCTAAGTCAAGAACTTCAAGGTCGGATTCAAGAGCTGATACGCCATCTCTTAACGTCATTTTACATGATGGGCAGGAAGTAACTAAAACTTTAGCTCCTATGTTTAAAGCTTGCTTAACTCTTTTTATAGATACTTTAACCCTAACATCGTTATCTACTGCTTGAAGTAGTCCTCCACCACCACAGCATTCAGAGTTTAATCCGTGGCTGGGTAGCTCCTTGAAGTTTTTAGATGTTTTCTTAAGGATTAATCTCGGCTTTTTAATTATTCCTCCAAGTCTTCCAAGCTCGCATGGATCATGATATGTTACAACATCATTAAATAAGCTTGCTGGCTTTAAGCTGCTAATATGATTTGCTAGAAGCTCAGTAATATGCATTACTTTAAAATTTAATCTTTTACCTAGAAGAGATGGATAACGCCATTTAAGCATTCTATAACATGATGGGCAAGTAGTTACAACCTCCTTAGCATTAAGATCCTCAATAAGCTTAACGTTATGCTCAGCATGCTCTACAGCTTTCTCCTCAGATCCAGCCATAATCCAAGGTGCTCCACAACACCATTCATCATTACCTAGAAAACTCCAGTTTAACCCTAACCTGTTAAGTAGTAGGGATGCTGCGTAAGCTGTTTCCTGACATATTCCTTTAAATGCAGTAGTACAGCCAACAAAATAGATGATGTCAGCCTTCCTGGATATTGGAGGGTTTTCTAATCCTAAATAGTCAACCCAGTCAAATCTGGATTCAGCCATCATGGAGTATGGATTCCTAAACTCTTGAAGGCTACTAGTAATAGTGTTTAGGTTTTCAGGATTTTTACCTAAGCTATAAACATAACCTCTTAAACACTCCCAAAGATCAACGGTTGAAATACCGAAGGGACATGCCTCCATACACTTACCGCAGAGAGTACATTCATAAACATTTAGAAACTCAAAGCTATCAGCAATACTCCTACCCTTAAAAACATTCTGCAGAAGTCTTAACCTATAAACTGGACTCTTACCTAAATCGTTTGTTTCCAAATATACATGACATACCCCCTTACATACCCCACATCTTACACATACATCTAGAAAAACTGAAGATGTAAGATTTCGAAACCTAATCATTTAAACACCTACAACTAGATACATTACAGTATTAACAACCTAATAAATCAGCATATTTAAACTTTACCTAAGGTATATTGGATGTGGCAACTATAGTATTAACAAGTCAAAGCCAAAGAATAGTTGGATATGCCCCACATGGGGCTGAAGAGGAGTGTAGACGTAACATTTGACTAGCCAGCAGTTAACCCTTAAGCTGCCACGTCCAGTATATTAGCTTACCCATAACTCTTATAGTGGGTTATAGGATTTAAAGCTTAACTTAATATTTAAGTTAACACCGATAGGTTTATATTCCATCTATAAATTTCTCCTCATGTTTTACTTTGACGACTTTAAAATAGGGGATAAGTTTACTTCTAGACCGCGAATAGTAACCTCTACTGACATAGACCTATTTACTGGAGTTACTGGTGCTGTAAACCCCCTATTCCTAAGTGATGAAGAAGCTAGAAGAAGAGGATTTGAAGGAAGAATTGCGCCTGGACTTCTGGTTTTAAGTATTGCAGTAGGACTTCTCTACCAGCTTGGATTATTTGACAACATTATTGCTTTACTAGGTATTAACGATTTAAGATTTACATCGCCTGTTAGGCCGGGTGAGGAAGTTAATGCTGAATGTGAAGTTTCTGAGAAGAAAGAAGTAAAAACAGGCGGTAAAGGAATAGTGAAGCTAAAAATAACTTGTAAAAACATAACTAAAAACTCCATCAGCATAGAGGGCTTCATCACGCTTCTCTACCCTAAGAAACCAGCTTAGCTTCAAAGTATTCCAAGGAAATCTAAGCTGCATCATTCCTACAGAATCCTAATATCCCCATACCAAAATTTTAGAGGGATAAGGGTGGAGGATTAAAGTTTATAAATTTAAACATATATTACCCTTCAAATAAGAAGTTAAAATTAATTATATAAATATGGAGTTAAGAATTTACTAGCTTAGCAGTAACTTACTCACCTGCATTAAGGGTAACTTATTTTAAGGAAATATTCTAAACGCTTTAGACTTGCTAAATCTCCCAATACTATACAAGCTTATTTAAGCTTAAATTCTATATTCAGGATATTTAGAAGTTTGAAGCCTAATAAGAAACTGTAGTTAATAGCTTAATGCATAACTTGTTTAAAACTATTAATAACTAATATTAGGGATCATAGTATCTCTAAGATTAACAAATACCTTAACAACATCGCCATCATTTAGGTTTAGCTCCTTCCTAAGATTTAATGGAGATATAACTTCTAAAACATCTGGTCCGTAATGGGTGCGGGAGCATATTATTACAGCAGCTTTTATTGAGTTATTAACTAATGCATGGTAACATTTCACAGAACCATATGTTCTTGAACTGTTTGAATACCCCTCTATATTAATAGATGGGAGAAGCTCCAGGTTTCTCCTTTTAGCTACATCATTAACTGATTTAAGCCTTAAATTAAGAGTGCCGGGATAAGGTTCAAAACCCAGCTTATCTATAAATTGCTGCTTGTAGAATGGAAGAGATACGTAGAAAGCTCCTTCTCCAAGTCCAGTAAATACCACGCCCTCAAACTGAATACTAGTAATATTGTTAAAGATCATGTGGAGATTCATATATACCTCTCTTAAAAGCTCTACACCCTTACTAGTTAGTATTAGTGTCTGTCTTCTCTTCGAAAACGTTCTTTGAATATATCCACCTTTATACAGCTCAATAACTCTCCTTGAGGCTGTTTGCTGGGAGGTATTGATATATCTTGATAATGTTTTTGTATCTATATCTAATGCTTTACCAAGCGCGCCAAGCTTTGCAAGCACATAAAGCGTTTGTATATACCATCCCTTCATATCCATCCAGCCACTCCAACACTTTACAAATGCTTAACACTTATTTATAAATCTTAACTTAATAAAATTTGTAAACCACCAGTACATATATGATAAGAAAACTCATAAGCTTCACCATAAGTAGGAAGGGGGAAATGAAGCTGAAGTTTACAAAGCCTTAAGCCATAAGGCAAAATTTATATATTCTAATATTTCTCTAGATTGGAGGACTATGAGGAGGGTTGCTATTATTGGTGTTGGTAATTCTAGGTTTGGTGTACGTAATGATGCTATTCTTCAAGAAATAGCTTTTGAAGCTGTTAAGGAGGCTTTCGAGGATGCTGGTATTACCCAGAAGGATATAGATTTAAGTATTGTAGGATCTGTGGGTACAAGGCTTTATGAGGCTTTACCTGCAGTTCCCGTAAATGAATATGTTGGGCTTGACGGGAAGGGGCCTATAAGGGTTGAGGCTGCATGCGCTACTGGAAGTGCAGCAGTATTTACTGCTTATAATGCTGTAGCCTCAGGATATGTTGATACAGCTATTGCTATAGGGGTGGAGAAAATGTGTGAAGTAGATACTCCAACATCAACAGCTGTAGGTGGTAGAGGTGGAAACTATCTATGGGAGTTCCACATGTTCGGAACAAGCTTTGCAGGATACTATGCATTATACGCTACAGCACATATGTCAAGATATGGAACAACAGAGGAGCAGCTTGCTAAAGTAGCTGTGAAAGCTCATAAATATGGAGCAATGAATCCTAAAGCCCACTTCCAGAAGGAGATAAGTATAGAGGCAGCTCTTAAATCTAGAGTTGTATGTTGGCCTCTTAAGCTATATGATTGCTGCCCAATAAGTGATGGAGCTGCTGCCGTTATATTATCCTCTGAGGAGAAGGTGAGAGAGTTTAAGGTAGAGGATCCTGTATGGATTAAGGCTGTAGGATATAGCTCAGATACTTCAAACCTTGTTAGGAGGCCAAACTACGTTGGGCTTGGAGCAACAGTAAAAGCTGCCGGAATGGCTTATAAAATAGCTAAAATAGAGCCTAAAGATGTTGACGTAGCTACTGTTCACGACTGCTTCACAATAGCTGAAATAATGGCTTACGAGGATTTAGGATTCTGCAGGAAGGGGGAGGGAGGGAAGCTTATAGATGAGGGGCAAACATATATAGGAGGTAAAATACCTGTAAACGTTGATGGAGGGCTTAAAGCTAAGGGACATCCACTAGGAGCTACTGGATGCTCTATGATGTATGAGTTAGCAAAGCAGCTTAGAAATGAAGCTGGAAAAAGACAAGCACCATTAAAGAAGAACATAGCCCTAGCACATAATATAGGGGGAACCGGACATTACTGCTATGTAACAATTCTTGAAAGGTGAAAGAATGTCAATAAAAAGTAGGCCGTTAAGCTTCATACATGATGTTCCAATCATTAAAACAAAGATGTTCTGGGATGGTTTAAAGGAGGGGAGAATATATGCAACGAAATGTAGGGATTGTGGTAAAATATACTTCCCCCCTCAAGCAGACTGCCCTAAATGTTTAAAATCAAATCTTGAATGGATTTCTTTAAGTAGTGAGGGGGAAATAGAGACCTTCACAGAATCCCATCTTAAACCACAGGGATTTACACATTATGAAAAGCCATACATAATAGCTATAGCTAAAACACCGGAAGAAGTAAAAGTTATGGGTTGGCTTGAGGGAGTAGAGGTTAATAATGTAAAGGTAGGGATGAAGGTTGAAATAACATCTAGAATACAGCCGGACGGATACCCAGTAATAATATTTAAACCAAAATACATGAAGTAAAAACTATCTAATTTTTTACTTTTAGAGACTTAACCCTAAATAAATTACTTGATGTTCTCAACATACTCATCCCGTAGAAAACCATATCCCCAAATCTGAGGAGAGATCTTTGTCTTCTTCCCAAAGTCTTCACATCACCTTCTGAAACATCCTCAATAACTGAAAGCCAGCATCTTTATTTAAACTTTCAAAAGAACCTAAGTATTCTATTAACATCTTCATTGCAGAGGGTAATCCATGTTCTCCTAGTTCTTGAGAAACTCCCTTTTAGGATTATCATTCACTTATCAAAACCGATGTCTCCAATTCTGAGGCTAAGAACTTCTTTCTGCTAAACTCACGTTTAAACTAGGCTCTTTAGAAATATCCACTGCCCTAACAATATTTGCTGAAGCTATAGCATATATTGGCATCCTGTCAGAATCATATTTCTTAATCCTTCCCACATCCATTAGAATAATATTAACCTTCAACATTGCCCTATCATTTAGTTTGTAAACGTTCCAGTCCCCTCTTCCAAACTTAAGTTAATTTCCTCCACTTCAGAAAATTCTTCCGGGGTAAACTGCTACCAGCTCATAATCTCACTTCACATACTCTAGTTTTATCACTACTCTGCCCCCACCTACGTATTCTACCGTCATTTCCACCATTTACCAGTTCTTCAGCATCATATTACTTGCTGATAGATGAATACTACCCCTTAACCATATATTTTATCGTGTCCACTGCATTCTTGCCTACTTGCTCATGCTATCACCTAACCCGTGAAATTAGGGTTTTAAGAAAGAGTTGCTCAAATAGCCCCTCTTATAGTTTTAAATTTTATCCTAAGAGGCCATGCGCGATGAAAGAGGCAATAAGTGTTTTTCTCTTAATTCGAAGCCATCCAAATACAATTCCGTTTAGAAAAGCACTTATGAAGAAGGGCCAAGCTTCTAATGGATAGTATCCAATATGAGCAATAGAAAATACTAATGCTTGAAGAAGATTACTTCGCCACTGCCTAAATCTTTCTTTAAAAGCATGAAATAGAAAGCCTCTGAATATTGTTTCCTCCTGGAAGCTTGCAATTGCAAAACCAAAAATAAACTCTGAAAATATGAAGCTACTGTAACGGTATTAGACGTTGTATTTTGTGAAGTAAAGCCGTAGTTTAAAGCTGAAAGCATTATTGCTGAAGTCGATGTGAAACAGGTTAAAAAACCAAATATTCCCCATATTATGTCCTTCATAAAGTTTTCCCTACTAAATCGCCACCACCATCTTAAGTCTATTTTAACCCATTTTGTGAAACCTAAATAGACTAAGCATATTGAGCCAGTAAAGAAAGCACTAAGTAGGAAAAGGATTTCATTCTCGATCTTTAATATAGTGATCCTTAATACTACGAAGATCAATAGTATTAGAAGACCCTTAGTTTGCTGCTTATTAGAAAGTCTTTCCTGCATATTTAGCCCTTATCTAGCGCTAATACTACTTCTATTAAAATTTTATTAATGATTTTAAAACTATTTCCAATTATTATTGATCTTCACATAAAAGACTTACCCCCTTAATTGAGGATATGCCTGATTTGTTAATCTAGCTTAAAGTATGGAGAATCGTTTATTTCAAAATCTAACTATGGATGTTTTGGAGGTAAATCACTCTAGCTCAACAACCATTTCACAGTAGGGATCTCCTGCTGATCGAAGCTTTTCAAATCTTACCTTTAGTTTAGGGTTAAGTAGTTCAGCTGCTCTCTTCTCAAACTCAAAATGGCCTTCACTACATAGCTTAGCTGCTACTGAATCAGGCTTCTCGAAGAAGTGGCATGTATGATATCTTAAGACCGCCCTTTTCTCAGATGCCTCCACGATCTCCATCTTATATCCCATTATTTCCTGAGCTATCTTAAAATAGGATACAAATGCTTTAGCATCATTTCCCTCTATGTTAAAGCTCTTCATCCCTCTTAGGAAGAAGTTTTCAGCACCCCTCCTCCATACCTGCTTAATTACTTCAATTCCTTCCTCCCCAAATCTATTATAGACTGCTTTTTCAAGCTCAGCCATATACCAGCATCTAGTCCTACCTGTAGCCTTCCATTTTCTCTCAGGAGACCACTCCTCCGAGAGCTTTACTTCACTCAATTCTTACCCTCCCCTCAACTAGGCTTCTAGCTATAAGGTCTCTTAATGCTTTCGGAGCTCCTTCAGCTCCCTGAATGTATGCGAATGCTCCTAGTAATGCTCTAAATACAGGTAACTCGGTAAAGTATGCCATTCCTCCAAACCACTGCATAATTTCCTCTGAGGCTTTTAAGGCTACTTCTGTTGCCTTTGTTTTAGCTGTTGCTCCTGCAACACCTATATCTATAGGCTTTACTGTTGGGTCTTTTTGCTTATAGTATCTATCTGCAAGCCATGCAGCTTTGTATACTAGCAGTCTAGCAGCTTCAAGATCCTCATATATTTTAGCAAGTTCAAAGCTTACTCCCTGATATGATGCTAGAGACTGTCCGAAAAGCTTTCTCTCCCTAATCCACTGTAATCCCTGATTTATAAGCCATTTAACCCCTCCAAGAATTGAGCCCCCAATAAATGTTCTTCCTAGATTAAATCCTTCAACTGCAACTCTAAAACCATCATTAACACCTCCAACCCTATACTTATCATCAACCTCTACCTTATCTATAGTAAGAATATCACTATCTAACGCATGTCTACCCATATGCTTATATCTACTGTAGCTTACACCACTAATTATTTCACCCTCCCTTTTACGGTATATTATGAAGTTTGTAAGTCCTCTATGTCTTGTTTCTATAGGGGCTGTTCTAGATAGTAGGAACCATCCACCACCCCACGGCATACTATCTATTAAAGCCCCTCCACTAACTATACTCTTCTCCCCCTCAACTATCCATTTATCCTCATCGATTTTCCTAGCTTGTACTCTCTGTATTCCAGCTAGGTCTGTTCCACCCTGAGCTTCTGTAGAAGCTATTCCTAGAATAGCGTCTCCCGAAGTTATTTTGGGGAGAAGCTCACTTTTAGCTTCACTACTTCCATAGGTTTGAACTATGTAGGGCCAGGAGTTTGAAAGCCCCATAACTCCTGCAGTAACAAGAGTAGGGTCATGTGATGATAGCTCCTCCTGAACCAATGCTACATCTAGAAAGGACATATCTGAGCCTCCGAACTCCTCCGATAATACTCCTCCATGAACTCCAAGCCTAGCCAGCTCCTTAACAATATCCGGTGGAAACCTAGCCTCATCATCTATTTTAACCCAGTTTGAATCTATGTTTTTCACGCAGAATTCATGAATACTATTGATGAGAAGCTTCTGCTCAGTAGTTAGGAGGAAATCCATAACAACACCTAGATAGCTTCTACCTTAAATATTTAAAATTACCGCCCCCTCCACTCAGGCTTCCTCTTCTCCAGGAATGCTTTCGCCCCCTCCTTCTGGTCTTCAGTACTGAATAGATTTGCAAATATTTGAGCTTCATATTTAAGCCCTTCTGTTAAGCTCATCTCCATAGATGCATTAATAGATTCTTTTGCAGCAGCAATCATAACTGGGCTTTTACTCTTAATCTTCTCTAGAAGCTCATTAACTGTATCTATAAGCTTATCTGGGGGAACTACTCTATTTACTAATCCAAGCTCAGCCATCTCCCTTGCTGATACTCTATCCCCTGTAAATATTAGTTCTTTAGCTTTCTTCTCCCCTATAAGTCTCGGTAGTCTTTGGGTACCTCCACCTCCAGGTATAACCCCAACATTTACTTCAGGCTGTCCAAATACAGCATCCTCAGAAGCTATAACAATATCGCATGCCTGTGTAAGCTCAAATCCACCTCCTAAACAGTATCCGTGAACTGCTGCAATAACTGGTTTAGGCATCTCCCTTATTATCCTTGATAATACGAAGGAGGTTCCAACCTCCTTAAAGACCTCCACTACCTTAAGAGGAGACCATTCAAGAAAAGCTCTAATATCAGCTCCTGCACTGAATGCTTTACCAGATCCCCTTATAACAACTGCCCTTATACCTCCATCTCTACCAGCATCCTCCAAAGCCTCCTTCAGCTCTCTACGCATCTCATAATCTAAAGCATTATATCTTTCAGGATTGTTTAGAGTTATCCATGCAACATTATCCTTCTTCTCATAGATTAAACGCTTAAACCCACTCATACATTCACCATTTATAGAATCCTTCCCCAGCTTTTCTACCTGTTTTCCCATTTTTAATAAGCTCTAGAAGTAGTTGGTCAGGCTCGTAGAATATGCTATAGTCCTCAGCTACCTTCCTCCTCTTATCCATTAATATGTTTACAATGTTTTCTAAGCCATACTCATCAGCTATCTCCAGCATCCCCTTTGGGAAATTGTATCCAAGCTTTAGGGAGAGATCTATTTCCCTAGCTGTAGCTACGTTGTTTCTAATTAGCCAGGAGGATAGATTAACTGCTGGAGCCAGTACATCTATTGGATTTATTTTCTCACCTGCCTCCTTAGGGATATCTACCTTAACCCATTGACCCGGTTTAGGATAGCTGTAGAATCCTCTACCTGTCTTAACTCCAAGCCATCCCCTACTATGATACTCTCTTGAAAGCCTTAATGCATACTCACGTATTCTAACATATCCCTCATGAGGCTCCCATTCAGGAAACTTATTAATAATATCCTTAAAGTATAGGTTTTCAGCAATCTCTATATCTATTGCTCCAGTAAAATCCACTAGTTCAAGAGGACCCATAGGTATGTTAAGCTTGTATCTAAATGCTGAATCTATCTCTACCGGTTTAGCCTCCCCTCTCTGGATCATTGCGTACGCTTCATATCTAATTGCTCTATAAACTCTATTAGCTATGAATCCCCTTACATCCTTATTAACGATTATAGGCTCCTTCCCAAGTTTTTGAGCTAGCTTAAAGGTTAGCTCAGCAACTCCACTACTTGTATATTTACATTTCACAACCTCCACAAGCCTCATTATTTGGGGAGGGTTAAACCAATGCATACCTACAACTCTATCCGGCCTGCTGGTTGCTTCAGCCATGAGTGTAATTGGTAAACCACTAGTATTAGAGGCTATTACAGCGTGGGAAGGGGCTTTTTCATCAGCATCCTTGAAGATCTTTGTTTTAAGATCTATTCTTTCAGGTACAGCTTCAACGATGAAGTCAGCATTTCCAACAGCTTCCCCAATGCTGGTATATGTTGAGATTCTGCTTAACGTTGACTCAGCATCCATCCTGCTAATTCTTCCCCTCTCAACAAGCTTACTTAGGCTTAGCTTTATCTTCTCAATAGCATTATTCAATATTTCATTTGAGACATCAACTAAATTAACGCTGTAGCCATTCATAGCGAAAACTTGAGCAATACCGTGACCCATAATGCCAGCACCAATAACAGAAACATTTCTTAAACTATCAATCCTTAAACCCATAATTAACAACACCGCTACTTCTCAACAAAAGAAGTATAAAAATTTTGCTTCAGATATTTGCCCTGTTAGATTAAGATGTTAACAATGTTGATTTATTCTTCTAATATTTACCATAATGTATCTTAAGAAGAGTTGGTTTACCCCTAGGTAGTATGAATAAGTGGGTAAATTCATAGATTTAATGATTTAACCTCATATCCATGTTGGAGGAGTTTGCATGTAAGTTTAGTTAGGCTTAATCCATCTAGTATAACTATGAGCTTTAAGGGAAAGTTAGAAAATATTACTCTCTGATCTGGAAGCATGGCTTTCTATGAAGCATAAACCTTAAGGTAAAGATTCTTTCTTTAAAAGCTTAAAGTAACTTCATTCTAACAGGAGATAATAAAGACTCAGGAAATACTAATGAATTCTAGGCTATATATGTTTACCATGTTGTATATGAATATTTTACTACAGCTTTCTCAGCTATGTTTCTATCGTCTAGCTATTGAGGAGGCTTCGAAGATTTCTTGAAGACTGTAATCTATAAGTTTAATAATTATACATCAAGTTTAAATACAGCTATTTCTGATATTGTTATGCGTTCTCCTTCTGATTATGTTGAGAAACTTTTAAGTATGAAGCCTAACATTTATATAGGAGGTAAAAGGGTTGGAAGGGATTTTAAGGCTTTTCAGCCTGGTATTAAAACTATTTCTATGACTTACCAGCTTGCGGGAAGTAGTGGGTTTAAGGATCTTATAACTGCTGAATCCCACCTTACCGGGGAGAGAATTAACAGGTTTACACATATATGTCAGAATCCTGATGATCTTTTAAAGAAGCAGGAAATGATAAGGAGAACATGTCAAATCGTTGGTAGATGTATTCAGAGATGTATGGGATGTGATGCTATAAATGCTCTTTCAGTTGTTACTAGGGAGGTTGATGATAAGTATGGAACAGACTACTATAAGAGGTTTCTAAAGTACTTATACGTTTTCCAAAAGGAGGATTTAACTGCTGCTTGTGCTCAGACAGATGTGAAGGGGGATAGAAGCTTAAGGCCATTTCAACAACATGATCCAGACCTATACTTAAGAGTTGTAAAGAGGATGGAGGATGGAGTTATTGTAAGAGGGGCTAAAACCCATATTACTATTGCGCCCTACGCTGATGAAATCATAGCTTTACCTACGAGAGCGATGACTGAGAGGGATGTTGAATATGCTGTTGCATTCGCTATCCCAGCTGATTGGGATGGTGTTAAGCTAATAACGGTTTCCCATAGCCATAGGGAGAGGAAGGAGTTGAAGGCTCCTATAACTGAGTATTCAGCATCTCATTCAATGGTTGTTTTTGATGATGTATTTGTTCCATGGGATAGGGTTTTCATGTGTGGTGAATGGGAGTTTGCAGGTAGATTAGCTATGTTGTTTGCTACATATCATAGACATAGCTATACTGGATGTAAGCCGGCTATGACGGATATATTGATGGGGGCTGCTGCATTAGCTGCTGAGTATAACGGTATTGAGGGGGCACATCATGTTAGAGATAAACTGGCAGATATGGTTGCAACAGCTGAGCTTGTTTACGCTGCTGGAATAGCTTCAGCAGTAAAGGGTGTTAAGGCATCTTCAGGAACATTTATTCCTAACATAGTATATGCAAATGTTGGAAGATACCATGCAGGAGTAAAAATATATAGCGAGTTTGAAGTTGTTGCTGATATTGCAGGTGGAATTGCAGCAACAGTACCGTATGAGGAGGATTACCTAAACCCTGAAGTAAGGAAATACATTGAGAAATATATAGCTAGGAAAAAGAATATACCTTCAGAGCATATATATCGCTGCTTTAAATTCATTCAGGACCTAATATGCTCCGCACCAGCAGCAGCTTCACAAATTAGTGGAGTTCATGGGGGAGGCTCACCCATAATGGAGAGAATCACGATAATGGCTAATTACGACATAGAGTCCAAGAAGAAAATAGCGAAATATCTAGCTGGAATTGAGGAGGAGTTTTAGCTCCTAAAGGGTTAAAACAATAGTAAGAATTAACAATCTACATAGGGTGTATACGTATACTGCGCCTTAAATGCTTGTAGCGATATTCATAAAGCTTACGGAAAAGATAGATCAATACACCACTTTGAGCTCCTTATACTCATTAAAGAGGTATGCAGATAAGGGAAGAATATACGTTATGGATAACTCCGCAGCCCACCGCTTAAGACACGTATACGGCATTAAGGAAGAACATACGTCAAATATACTTCCAAAATACTTGCCTGAGCTAAACATTGTTGAAGAAGTATTTAGGAGCTAAAGCAAGCTAAGCAATAAGTGATTCATAGATCTAAACTAACTTAAGGAGGCGATAGAGAATTCTCAAAGAGAAATTACAAATTCAACATAAAACAAATATCTAACATGGAGACATGCGGAAAACTTTAGCGAAATACTATGGTCAAACAGGAGAATTAAGCCGCTCAGGTTTACAAGGCGGTTCAGTTGGCTCTGTAAACTTAGCATTGTTGATTAACCTCCAGGTAAAGCTTAGGTTTACAGGATGGCTCAGTTGGACCTGGCAACTTAACATATTGTATCCAATTTCTTAAGTTGTCACTTCCGCTCAGTTATTAGCAAAATTTATATTCTAGAGGTTATTAACTATTAGGGTATTATGATTAAGAGAAGGATTTTAGTTAAGGGGGCTAGGGTTCAGGATGTTGGTTACCGTTTGTTTCTATATTATGAAGCTGAAAGCCTAGGTTTAGCTGGACTTCAAGCCAGGAATGTAGGTAAAGATGTGGAGATTCTAGCTGAGGGAGAAGAGAATTGTATGGATGAATTTGTAAAGTTCATAAAGGAAAACTATCCAAAACATGCTGAAGTTGAGAAAATAGAAGTTTACGACTATAATGGCGGGGTCATGGATATAGAAAGATACTATAGAAGCTTAACCGTAGAGCAACTAGCAAAGATGGTGGATGCAGAACTTGGACTAGTAGGAGGGCAAAGTAAAATGCTGGAGAAACAGGACTCAATGCTAGAGAAGCAGGATCTAATGATTCAAAAACAGGATTTAATGATTCAAAAACAAGACAAAATACTGGAGAAGCAGGATGAAATGCTGAAGAAGCAAGATGAAATGCTGAAGAAACAGGATTTAATGATTCAAAAACAGGATGAAATACTGAATGAGTTGAGGGAGCTTAGAAAGGATTTAAAAGCTTTTATTGATGAGAGGTTTAAGAGGATTGAGGAGGAGATAAAGATTATAAAGAAGAAGGTAGGGCTTAGATAAGTTTTGTGGCTTAATTCTCGATAATCATACAGTTTTAGGTCAGCATGAAATAGTATTGAGGATTTTCCGTATTGTTGTATGGATTACGAGATTCGAGATTGAGGCTGCAAAGCTCTTATATAATCTATTATTTAGTAAATGTGAAGATCGGAGCTAGTTAAAACTTATAGGCCTAGATATGCTCTTTTAACTATTGGGTTGTTAGCTAGCTCCTCAGCTTTACCCTCTCCTACAGTAGTTCCGCCTTCTATTAGGTAGCCGTAATCCATGATTTTAAGTGTTAGATGTATGTTTTGCTCTACTAGAAGTATTGTAATTCCTTCGTTTCTAAGTTTTTCAATAGTGTTGATTATTTGCTGTGTTATTTTTGGCGCTAATCCTAGGCTTGGCTCATCAAACATTAGTAGTTTAGGTCTGGTTATAAGAGCTCTAGCAATAGCTAGCATTTGCTGCTCGCCACCACTTAGAGTTTCAGCTTTTTGATTTCTCCTCTCCTTCAGTATTGGGAATAATGTGTATATCCACTCTACACTATCCCTAAATTTTTTTCTAGCATCTTTAATATATGCTCCCATTTCTAGGTTTTCGTAAACAGTCATATTTCCAAATATTCTTCTACCTTCTGGGACAAGCCCTATACCAAGCTTTACTACTTCACTAGGTTGTTTACCAACAATATTAACTCCATTAAACTCTATTAATCCACTCCAAGGCTTTAATAATCCGATTATGGTGTTTAATGTTGTTGTTTTCCCAGCTCCATTAGGTCCTAGGAAGGCAGTTATACTTTTCTCCTCCACCTTTAAGTTAACGTTGTGAAGTACTTTAAAATCTCCATATCCTCCCTCCAGTTTCTCAACTTTAAGCATTCCCTCACCTTTTAACAAACTTAAGTGCTAACTCCCGATCGCCGAAGTATACTTCCGCAACCTTAATATTGCCTGCTATATCTTCAGGCTTTCCCTCAGCTATCTTCACCCCTTCATGGAGAACAGCAATTCTATCTGAAATATTCATTACGGCATGCATTAAATGCTCAATCATAAGTATAGTTATCTTCCTCTCACTCTTAATTCTCCTAATAGTGTTAAGCATCTCCGATATTTCGGATGGTGTTAATCCAGCTAGACACTCATCAAGCAGCATTAGTTCAGGCTCTGCACCAAGCGCTCTCGCTATTTCAAGCCTCTTCCTTCCCTGAGCGTTTAGAGATTTGGATGGAGATTCTTTAAACTTGCTTAATCCAATAGTTTCAATAATGTTCTCAGCTAATTCCTTAGCCTCCTCCACAGATATCTTACCACATCTTCTACCGTTAAGAATACTTACCATCACGTTTTCAAGTACTGTTAGGTTGTTGAAGGGACGTGTTACCTGATATGTTCTCGCAATACCCATACGGCATCTTAAATGGGGAGGTGTCCTAGTAATATCTCTACCCCTATATATTATCCTACCTGAGTCTGGAGTATATACGCCAGTTACTACGTTAACAAGAGTTGTCTTTCCTGAGCCGTTTGGCCCTATTAATCCTAAAATCTCATTCTCGTAAATATCTAGTGAAACATCTTTCAGAGCAGTGATTCCTCCAAATCTTTTCACAATGTTTTCCACCTTAAGTAAAACCATATCCTCCACCTAAATTAGAAAGCTTCTCAACCTCTTAAATCTATTCTTTAACAAGCCCACAATACCTTCAGGAGCTACTGAGATTATAGCTACTACAAGCAGTCCAAATATGAGTAGCTGTAGTCCTGGGAAGTACCTCATAAGTAGGTCTTTAAGAACCTCATACACTACTGCCCCAATAATGGGTCCTATAGTAGTTCCACTACCTCCAAGTAGAACTATAAGTATTGCCTCAATAGACCATGTAAGATCTATTACTGTTTCAGGCATTACCCAAAATATCTTGAAGGCTAAAACACCACCTGCAACTCCTGGGAATAATGCGCTTATAATGAAGGCAATTATCTTACATCTAGTAGTATCAACACCTGATGTTTCAGCTACATCATGATCCTCTCTTAACGCCTTTAACGAATATCCGAGAGGAGATGCTGATACCTTTAGGGTTAGGATTGTTATGGCTACTGATGATATTAGGAGAATGTATGTAAGCATGTAGGGATTGTATGCTTCACCCAGATATCTGAATAATGTTATTCCAGCAGCTCCACCTGCAATCTTACCCCCTATTATAAGATACTTAACTGCAGGAACAGTGCTGAGAGTACATATAGCGAAGAAGGGACCTCTTAATCTTAAAACAACAATCCCAATAAGGAAAGCTACAGCAGATGATACTATACCCCCAGCAATCATTGATATGTAGGGGTTTAACCCCTGAACAACAAGTAGTGCAAATACGTAAGCTCCTATACCTATGAAGACAGCATGCCCGAAATTATACAATCCACCGAAACCCATAATTATGTTTAGGGATTGGGATATAACCATTAGGAATAATACGTAGTAAACGATCTCAAGATACGCTGTTGAAATTAGGGATAATAATATTAGTAGGAGGTATATGAGTATAAGTCCAGAATATTTCTTCACAGCATCACCTACGTCTTCCAAGAATTCCTTCAGGCATTATAAGCAATACGATGATGAGGATTAGGAAGCTTAGAAATGGGGTAAGTGATAGAGGCTCAACTCCCGGAATATATCCTAAAACTATGGGGGAAACTTGCTCTAGAAGCCCGAGAACTAAGCCGCCAGCTAATGCCCCCCATGGATTTCCAAGCCCACCTACAACAGCTATTACGAAGCATCTAAGCAGGTATAGATGGCCCATGTATGGGTTTATACCTGTTGGAAGATATATGACGATAAGAGAGCCTCCAATAAACGCTAATGCTGAGCCTAGAGCAAAGCCTAGAGCTAAGGTTGCTTTAACGTTTACACCGCAAATAGCTGCTGCACCCGAATCCCATATTACAGCTCTAATTGACTTGCCGAAGTAGGTTCTATATAGGATGAAGTACACTATGATTATTATTAGGATGCATGATATGAATGTAAATACATAGGTAATTGGGATAGAGAACCAGGAAAACTTAATAACTCCTAAAGCCCATGGAACCCCACGGTAATCAGCAGTCCATAAAACCTTCATAAGCTCCGCAAGAGCAACTCCAAGAGCAAAGGTAGCTACAAGAGTTGAGTGAATATCAGGGGAGAATAGTAATCTATAAATTATAATGTAGAATATAAATATACCGATAACGAATCCCAATAATGCGGAGAGAGGTATACTAGCAATTGGGTTAAGACCTATTAAAACCCATGCCCAGTAGGCAGTATAAGCTCCTAACGTTAGGAGCTCTGCATGGGTGAAGTTAACTACCCTCATCACCCCCCATATTAGATTTAAACCCATAGTAGCTAAGCCATAAACAGCACCTATAATTACCCCATACACTAATACTTGAAATACAAGCTCAAACATAAGCTCACCAAAAAAGGGTTTAGGGTTTTAATTCAGGCCATCCTTCCTTCTCCTCCCATTTAGGCATCGGTATAGGTTTAGAAGTAGCGAACTCGAATGGATAGATAACAGCATATACCAGCTTATCACCCTCCCCCCTCTGCCACTGTACTACAGGATTTATGGATCCTATCTGTTTAGCTGGGTTTTCAGGATCTACTTTAAACCTTGACTTCACACAGTAGAAATCTAGGGTTTTCGCCGCTTCTATTAGCTTGTCAGAGTCAAGGCTTTGAGCAACCTCTATACATTTAGCTGCAACAAGTACTGCTATAGCGCCATACCCTGTGTAGGCTGATGGTCTCCCCTTCCCACCTAGCTTATAGTAGTATTCTACAAGCTCATCGCTTGTAGGACCATAATACTCCTTACCCTCCCTAGCTGCAATAATCTCCCATTTACATTCAGGCTCCCAGGTTGTTTCACCTATGAAGCCAACAGCCCACTTACCAAGTCCATCACCAAACTCCGGTTTAGCTACAGCTACTTGTGCTATTACCCATTTAATGTTTATTCTTAAATCCCTTAGCTGTGTAGCTATTAGATATCCATCCTTATAGTGGCTACCTACACAGAGTATGTCTGGATTAAGTGCAGCTATCTCTCTAAGCATTGGAGTAGCATCAGTAATATCTGGGGGATAAGCTCTGTCATAAACTATTTCAAACCCGAAATTCTTCGCTTTAGTACGTGCAGACTCACCTAGACTTCTACCCCATTCATCATCCTTAAACACTATAGCAACCTTCTTAGCTGTAGGATCAGCTTCTTTAATCATGGTGAATGGAGTGCTCCAGTAGTGTAGTATTGCAAAGCCATGTGTGGAAACCATATACTTAAATCCTTGCTGATATAGGGCATCAGAGCTTCCTCCAAACTGTACTGAAAACATCTTATACTTTTCAGTTATTGGCGCTGTAGCCATTATAACTGTTGAGGCGTAGGGATGAATTACAATATCAACCTTATCTTCAGTAATAAGCTTCTCAACAAGCTTAACAGCATAATCCCTCTTGCTTTCACAGTCGTAGTATATTAGCTTTAACGGTACTTTCACTCCTTTAAAGTTTACGCCTCCACGATCATTAATCCATTGTACAGCACACTTTATACCCATAAAGCTTGCAGAACCCTCAACAACCTGAGCACCGCTTAACTGTATAGCAACACCTATACGTATCTCACTAGGAATTTTCTCAGTAGGAGTTGGAGAAATAGGGGTTGTTTTAGGAGTTGTAGGAGATGTGGGGGTAGTTATAGGAGAGGTTGGGGGAGGGGGTGGTGTGGGGGATGGTGCAGGAGGCATCATAACCATAGCGGCAGCAGCTATAGCTATAATAACAATAACAGCAATTATTACAGCTATAGTTTTAGATACTGCACGTGAAGACATGAATACTCATAAATAGTTTCTAATACTTTCCTATAAATCTAACGCAGAATTTAGGAATAGGGCATCTTAGGGTTTATATGTTTCTTGTTTAGATTTTAGTGTTTTGATGGGGTAGGGTTCTTGTTGAGTTATTCTATTATAAACCAGGCTTAGAAGCTTTAAAATATTATTTACATTAACAGAGTTACTAGCTTATCATATAGGCTTCAAGAAATCCTCTAAGGAACACTTTAAACGAAGTATGTTTCTCCTCACAAAACCTAATTCAATTTATAACGTTCATTAGTCAACATAATATTTACAGGCTTAATCTTAGTTTTATTAAGGACATAGTCTAGATTAGTATCAACATTTAGCTAACTCATCTACTATAGATCTAGTATTCATTATATTGATCTTCAGAGTTCTAATTCTAATCTAATTTAGTCATTATTAGCTCTCTTAACTTCCTACATCTAGATACATATTTTAAACATTTAGAGTTGCTTTCTTCAAAACTCTATTTTAGGCTTTATATTTTAGAGGCCTCTAGCTACTCTATATCTTAATAAGTTGTGGAATATTAATATTAAGGTATGTTGTTAACTGTATGGTTCAAAGTAGAGTTCACAATATGGATTTCCAGCAGATATACACTTCCTTTCAATCACTCTAACTCTTTTATCTAGTATACTGCTAATTATTCCTGCAATATCCCCTCTTACAAAATGGCAAGAGGGTTCTTTCCTACTGCCCATTATAGGAGTAGATTCAAATGATTCATATATATGTATTATCCCCGTGCTTTTATTGGGGTTTAAATCAATGAGTTTAGCATCGTATAATCCATAGCTTCTACCAATATCTAACATTACATTAATCGTTTCAACTTTAGATATATTTAGTTTTTCTAGGAATGACTTAAAAAATTTAAATCGACCTTCACCAATAAAAAATCCTATATGGTAAAATATAACTGCTCCTCCATCTCCAGCTATACTCCTAAATCTATCTATGGCGAAGGACAAATCCTTATAGCTAAGTATGATTGATGGCACTTTTTGAACTAATTTTGGGAAGCATAACTTATCATATATTAATCCACTTATAGGTGAAGCCCATACATTGACATTGATTACATACGGCTGTGACTTAATTAAATCAATTAGCTCAGAAATAGAAATCTTGGAGTTAGTAATATCTATAAAGAAAGCTATTTTAGCTATAACTCCATCAGAAGAATCAGCTAAATTATAAATTATATTTACATTATTATTGCTAAAGATTCTGGTAATATCAGCTAAAATACCTGGAGCCTCCCTCGCATCAATAGTGATTTCAGCCAATTTTCTACCTTGGAAAAAACAAGCAATAGGCATACTAATACTCATAAGTTACATAAAATAGCGTAGTATTTAAAGATTTTGCGTTATTAATATGAGTTAAGTCTATAAACTATCAAACTAATAAATACTAATTTAGAAGTTACATTCCATACTATACATTCAGGACTGTTCAACTATTATTTAGTTCCTTCTCTATACTTAGAAGGTGGAATGTTATAGTATATGATGTTAGGTTTTGATGACTGTTCTTGACCACGCTCTATCCTTCATAAACTTTGATTTAAAGTTTAGAGGTGAAGAGTCTTCAAAGCCTTTACATACAGTTTTGAAGAGTTTTGTAAAGCATAAAATATGCTAAGAGCTTATCTCCACATACTTTTATGTTAGGGTTAAGAAGCAGTTCCTAAATAGTTAACCTATATATTCCTTCTAGTATTACTATTAGAATACCTGATATGTGGCGTATTGAATAAGCTGAATGAGTGTTAGAATATGGTAGTGAAGCTCCAGATGTCTTTCTTCACCGTTGGCGGTGAAGGCCGCTGATGAAGTCCTGAAGGGCTTAGGTGGAGCGTATAGCTATAAATGTTAACTATCCGACAACATTTCTGAAGATGACACTATGGATATGGTAAGGTTGTGGAGAAGATTTTGAAGATTCTGTTTAGACTTCCTAGCTTTATAGAGTAACTGCTCAATACTGGACTTAACTAAGCTTACCGGCTAGATGTAGAGTTGTATGAGTTTTCATTGATGTGAGGATAGTAGCATTCTGTTTCCAGCGTAGCTAAACTAACATGTTGGGAGAGAATTAACTGAAGCAAAATACTCTAGGAATCATGATTTACTGCTTAAATACTCAGGAGACGATTCTTCAGATAATTATTGAATATACCCTACACATAGTAAAGAATATATATAGCTTCATCTAGAATCTATGTTATGGCTAGAGTTACTGTTAAGTTTTTTGCATATATAAGGGAGAGTGTAGGAACTAGTGAGGTAGTGCTGGATTTAAATGATAATTCTAAAATCCTAGATTTAGTTAATATATTAATAGATAAGTATCCAGCTATTAGAAACCTAGTTCTTAATGAAATAGGGGATTTAAAGGATGATCTACTATATCTTCTTAATGGTAGGGATATTAGAGTTATGCAGGGTCTAAATACTAAAATAAGTGAGGATAGTGTATTTGCGATACTACCTCCATTTAGTGGAGGATAAGGTTTATTGACGTTCTCCACGGCTGAAGCCATGGGGATTCTCGGTTTTACCTCATAACTTCACCCTACCGAGTTCGGGCTATGTCAAACCAGCCCCTAGATACAGCATGTAGCCGTATCCCAGCTTGTTCATGACTCCACCGTAGTCTGCATTGATAACCACAGTTTGGTATTTGAATGGGCTTCCAACTCAAAACCTATACTTAATGCTTGAACCCCTATCCCGGCTTGGAGTCTTATTCAAGCTTTCAGACATTAAGCCACATCTAAAGAATATGATAGACAAAGTATGTAAGCTTAACAGCATCTCCAAAACTAAATTCAGGGGCTTTCTCGCTGAATCTATGTAAATATATTCTAGTAGTCTAACAATCAAATTCTACATGTATTTAACGCTATGGCTGATTTCTCCACGTTATGTCGAATGTGTATGTTTTACCTGGTTTTGGCACTATTACCTCTATTCTCCTATCTATTTTCCTAATTAGTTTCTCCTGTATCTCTTCATGACTTTCATAGTGTGGTGTTTCTGAATGTATTTTATCGAATTGGTATAGTATTATGATTTTCGGCTTTACAATATCTATTATCTTCAAAGTATCTTCTTCATGACCGGCTAAGGCCGATATTAAGTGTATTTGTGGTTTAAACCTTTTTCTATATTGGGCCAGATCGTCAAGCGGCTTAGTTTCACTTACATTCCATATTCTAAATCCATCCTCTGTAGTTATTATATATCCCTGTAGGGGTCCTGGAGGCATTGAGAAGGCGAATTCTATAGTGTCTTTGTAGATTAAAGCCTTCTTGAAAAGCTCCACTACCTCCTCCCTACTTTGAACTTTAAGCTCAGGATTTCTAAACCACCACTTTAAAATCTCAATTGCTGAACGATGCAAAGCCTTCGTTACGTAGATTTCAATATCGTTAAAGCTTAAACCCTCATCATGGTTAACACCATACAATCTATCGGATGGAAAACCTATCCTCCCCCTAATATAGTTCACAACCTCTCTAGATGCTACAAGCTTAGCTTCTGTCTGGCTTAGAATTGTTAAGGCATCTTGGAAGTGGTCGAAGTGGCCATGTGTAGCAAGCAGTAAATCAGCCTTCCTAATATCTCTACTAAGTATTGGGGGTGGATTAAAGTTTCTTCTAGCATCTAGATAGGGGTCTATGTATATTTCAACTCCAGTATCGGTTTTAAACCTAAAACATGAGGTACCATACCATACTACTTCAAGAACCATAAATAAACCATAGATACTACCTAATAAAGCTTCCTGAGCATCAATAAACTCTATGATGATCTACTAGAAGCTGGATTATGCTAAGTTGGAATGTGAACTCATAAAGTTTAGGATTAACACTATTATTCTATAATAGTGTAAAGCATAGATTAGACTCTATACTAATGTAGCTTCTAAACCACATGCTTAAATAGCTAAAAGTATAAATTTTCTCAGAACTATTCTGCTAGGTGGTGTTTTGGCTCGTCTTCTCGAGTATCAGGGTAAGTGTTTGCTTAAGCTTTATGGTTTAAAGGTTCCTAACGGCTTCGTTGCTAGTACGCTTGAGGAGGTTGGTGAAGTATCACGTAAAGTCGGTTATCCAGCTATGGTGAAGGCTCAAGTACATGTTACTGGACGTCTTAAAGCTGGAGGGATAAAAACCGCGTCAAGCATTATGGAGGTTGAGGATGCTGCTCGAAGCCTTCTAGGATCTAGTGTTAGAGGTTTTAAAGTAGATAAGGTTTTAATTGAGGAGAAGCTGGATATCATGCATGAATTCTACCTTGGAATAATTGTTAACGACTCATATAGGGTAAGAGCGCAAACATTAATATTCAGTGTTGAGGGGGGTGTAGATATAGAGGAGGTAGCTTCTAGAAGCCCTGAAAGAATTAGAAGTGTAACTATTAATTCCTTAAGCGGATTTGATGTTGAAGATTTTAAAAGAGAGCTTTCAACTCTTCAACTTAGCAGCAGCATAGTTAACATGATTAGTGATGCTGCATACAGGCTATTTAAACTATCTAAGGACTATGATGCTACCGTTGCTGAAATAAATCCACTAGTATTAACTAGGAGTGGTGAGTTGGTTGCTGCTGATTGTAGAGTAACGATTGATGATAACTCCCTATATAGACATCCAGATGTTA